>UMFI01014329.1_pt1 | contig 32822 bp, 25 predicted proteins | sample 1964951 | NCBI WGS metagenome assembly UMFI01 (sample SAMEA4836040, study PRJEB28245) | human gut metagenome | biome: gut microbiome; material: fecal sample | place: Denmark | collected 2008 | reverse complement strand
TTCTGCTGCTGCTTTCTTTACCGGCTCTGCCTTCTTCTCTGCTGCTGTTTTCTTTACTGGCTCTGCCTTCTTCTCTGCTGCTGTTTTCTTTTCCGCTGTCTTCCTTGCTGTTGTTCCAGCTTTCTTTGCCGGCGCCGGAGTACAGCTGAATACAATAACAGACATGGGCGGAACATCAATGATCATGGAATTTTCTCTTCCATCATATTCCTCTGCCTTGCTGGTCTTCACCCGCGGGTTGCCTTTGCCGCTGCCGCCGAAGGCCTTGTCGTCACTGTTGAAAATCTCTTTATATTTTCCTGCAAAAGGAACGCCAATCTGGAACTGCTCATGCTCTACCGGTGCAAAGTTGCACACGAACAGCAGAGTTTCTTCCTTCTTATCCGTTTTTCTCAGGAAGGATACCATATTGTCCTTGCCGGAAATACAGTTAATCCACTCAAAGCCTTCTGGGTTAAAGTCCTCCTGATACATAGCCGGATGGCTCTTGTAAAGGTTATTCAAAGCCTTTACATAATCCTGCATATTCTTGTGAACCGGATAATTCAGAATATCCCACGGAAGCTCCTCATTTTCATTCCACTCAGAAATCTGAGCAAACTCCTGTCCCATAAACAAAAGCTTCTTTCCCGGATGTCCGTACATAAAGCCGTAAGCTGCCCGCAGATTGTCGGACTTGGCCTCATAATCATCTCCCGGCATCTTGCACAGCATGGATGCCTTTCCGTGAACCACTTCATCATGGGAGAATACCAGAACAAAATTCTCGCTGTATGCATACAGCATACTAAAGGTCAGCTCACCGTAATGATGATTGCGGAAATAAGGATCACACTGCATATAGCCGGTAAAATCATTCATCCAGCCCATATTCCATTTATAATCAAAGCCCAGGCCGTTTTCCTTTACATCACCGGTAATCTGCGGCCATGCTGTAGATTCCTCAGCAATCAGAACTGCGCCTCTGGTCTGCTTTTTAAAGACGCTGTTTAAATGCTTTAAGAACTCTACTGCCTCCAGATTCTCGTGGCCGCCGTAAATATTCGCAACCCATTCGCCGTCATTTTTACCGTAATCCAGATACAGCATAGAAGCAACTGCATCCATACGGATACCGTCAGCATGATACTCCTTAGCCCAGTAAAGTGCATTGGCAATCAGGAAGTTTGTCACCTGAGGACGTCCGTAGTTATAAATCAAAGTACCCCAGTGAGGATGAGAGCCCTGGCGGGGATCCTTGTGCTCATAAACACAGGTTCCGTCAAAGCAGGCCAGTCCATAGGCATCCCGCGGGAAATGAGCCGGAACCCAGTCCAAAATCACGCCGATTCCCTGACTGTGCATATAATCCATAAAGTACATAAAATCATCCGGCGTTCCGTAACGGCTGGTCGGTGCATAGTAGCCAGTTACCTGATATCCCCAGGAAGCGTCCAGCGGATGCTCCATCACCGGCATCAGTTCTACATGGGTATATCCCATGCTCTTTACATATTCAGCCAGACGGGGCGCAATCTGCCGGTAATTGTAAAATTCTGATCCCACAATGTCATTGCCCTCTTCGTCCTTCTCCGTATGCTTGCGGATCCAGGAACCAAGATGCATTTCATAAATAGACATGGGCTTTTTCTTGGTATCTGTTTTTTCCCGTGCAGTCATCCATGCGTCATCGCTCCAGGAAAACTTATTCATATCCCACACAATAGATGCTGTATGGGGACGCAGCTCAGAATAATTTCCATAAGGATCTGCCTTTAACATAGGCTCACCCTTCTGGTTTTTAATCTCAAATTTATAAATTTCGCCTTCTCCCAGCCCGGGAATAAACAGTTCAAACACCCCAGAATCACCCAGACGGTTCATCTGGTAACGGCGTCCATCCCACTGACAGAAATCGCCCACTACGCTTACACGCATAGCGCAGGGAGCCCACACAGAAAAGCTGACTCCGGATACCCCGTTTATCACCATGGGATGCGCACCCATTTTTTTGTAGACATCATAGAAAATACCTGCTTCGAACTTTTTCAGCTCTGCCTCGGTATACTGAGATGCAAAGGCGTAAGGATCGTGTGTCTCCACTGTCGTCCCATTGTCATAAGTAATCAGAAGCGTATAGGCAGCCTGATTCTTCCGCGGTATGAGAACTGCAAAAAATCCCGCCTCGTCCTGCTGCTCCATCGGATACTCTTTTCCTCCGGCTGTTATCTTCACTGTCACAGCCTGTGCATTGGGAATGAATGCCTGAACCAGAAATCCCGCATCTGTCATATGTGGTCCCAAAAGGCGTCCCGGCTCCGCGGCCTCTGAATAAACAATCTCTTCAATCCCTGCCCAATCCATCATATCATACAAAACCTTATCCATGAAGCAACCCCCTCACATTGAACGAAACCGTTCGAAGTCCCACCTTCTGACAATAAGAGTACCAGAAAGAACAAAAAGGCCCCAAACAGTTATAATCCGTCTTGTTATCATTTTTTCAAATTTTATTATACCTGATTTTCCGCTACATAGCAACGGCATTACCATTTCTTTACTTCTTTTTTTCCGAAATTGCCCGAATGGCAATCCAAATCAGAAGAGCTGCCAGTCCAATCTGAACGACCAGACTGACGGATGCCCAGTGGGTAATTACCGCTCCCTCCATTTCATTTCCAAACCACTGACCTGCATTGACTGATACCCGTTCCCGTCCGGTCAGACGACTGATAATCAAAAGAAAGGTTGCTGCCGGATTGGCCAGCAGAAGATAAAGACAGCCGCCGGAGCCCCTCTGAATTACCGCCTGTCCGGCAGATGCCAGATACGCATCCAGCCGCATACTTCTCATATACCAGACAAAATAATTAACTGCGCAGGTTCCTGCCATTACAACTGCTGTAATTCCGTAGGTTGCCACTGTCGCCATCGTTGTGCGACTCGCCAGGGCAGAGCAGCACACACCCAGACTGCCAACCAGCAGGGCTGCTGCCGCAAAGCACAGCAGAAGAATCAGAATATCCGCCAGGGTAATCCCCCCATATACAAATACCATGGCAAGAACCGGAAAACTGGATGCCACCAAAAGAGCCATAGTGCTCAAAGCTGCCATCAGCTTTCCCACTACAATCTCCCATGGGCGCATTTTCGTAGCCATCATCAGCTCCAGCGTTTTTCTTTCCCGTTCTCCGCTGATACTTCCTGCTGTTATGGCCGGCATAATACAGATCAGCATCATAAACTCCAGGGCAGCCACGAACAGATACAGATCCAGAAAGCTGGTATACTGCACCTCTGCAGTCAGCCGGACCTGGGCCAGAGTTGAATACATATTCAGCAGGGCAACCAGAGCCAGAATTCCGTTAAAAACCAGAAGAACCAAAGCCAGACGAATGCTTCTGGCGCTGACCATAATCTCCCGCTTATAAACCGGATTCGTCTTCATAGGACAACACCACCTTTTCTTTCTGATCATCTGTAATTTCCATGAAAACTGCTTCCAGGCTTCCAGGCTCCCGGCTAAAGCCAAGAACCTGAACGTCCGCCTCAACCAGCTGCCGCAAAAGCTCACTTTCCTGTCCGGCACTTCCTGTAAAGCCTGCCATAATACTTCTGTCCTTTACGGTAATTGTCCGCACCAGCGGATGCTCCTTTAATACCCTCAGCGCTGTTTCCATATTTTTGTGAATCGTAATCATCACCGGTCTGGAGGTCTGAATCCGCTCTACAATCTCCGTCATGCTTCCGCTGATTACCATTTTTCCGCTTTCAATAATCCCAATGTGACTGCAAAGCTCCGACAGCTCTGACAGCAGATGAGAACTGATTAGAATGGTTTTTCCCTGCTCATTCAGTTCTCTGACAATTCCCCGGAACTCGATCCTGGTTCTGGGATCCAGCCCGCTGGTAGGCTCATCCATAATCAGCAGCGACGGATTGTGGAGCAAAGCTCTGGCCAGCCCAAGACGCTGCTTCATTCCCCGGGAAAGGCTTTCAACAAAAAAGTCTGCCTTTTCCCCCAGTCCTACCTGTTCCAGCAGCATACTGGAACGTTTTCTTGCCTGAAAGCCCTCCATACCGTAGCAGGCAGCGAAAAACTCCATATACTCAGACACCTTCAAATTGTCATATACCCCAAAGGAATCCGGCACATAGCCGATTTTCTCTCTGAGACCATAGGGATCTGCGGCTGCGTCCATTCCGTCTATCTCTACAGTTCCGCTGTCGGCTCGCAAAAGTCCTGTCATAATCCGGATCGCAGTAGTCTTTCCCGCTCCGTTCGGCCCTACAAAGCCATAGAGCGCCCCGTCAGCAATCTCCATATCCAGTCCGTTTAAGGCATGGTATTCTCCATATGCCTTCCGAAGATTTCTGATTTTCAGCATCAGCGTTCCCTCCCTGCAACCATCGGCATCGGAAGCTGCAGATCATTGTAGCCTGCAATGCCGTCATATACATACCGCACAGTCAGCGTATTTCCCGGAGACAGATAGGGGCGAAGCTCCTCCACATCCAGTGTCTGTCCCTCCAACTCCATTAAATCAAAATTACCCGTTCCGTAATTATAAAAATAAATACTTCCGGTAAACGCATCAGTAAAGCTGTTTCTGTCTGCCTCCAGAAATTCTTCATTAACAGATTCAAAAGTCAGGCTCTCTACATCTATATCCTCACCCAGCTGATACTCCAGCGTCAGCGGCTCCATACCCGCCATGGAATTAACAGCGGAATCATAGCTTCCACTCACTACCTTTGGCTCCTTCATCAGCACAGACCGATACAGAGAGCGATCTCTGGATGCATTGACCTCCATCGATGACGTCAGCATGGTAACTCCATAGGTTTCCGCCGCCTTGTCCTTCAAAAACAGAGTTTCCTCCTTCTGACTGCTGAATGCAATCAGCCGCGCATCTGCCGTATAACCGGTCAGATAGTTGTCCATGTAAAACTTCAGCAGATTTGACCGCTCCATAGCCAGCAGATATTCTTTATTGTTAATATCCGTTGCGCCAAAATCCCGCTCTCCGGTAATCCGGTCAGCCACCACGTAGGAATTGCCCAGCGGGAACCGCATCAGCTCATAATCTGCCAGATTTTTTGTCTCTCCCGCCTCCATATGACCTAACAGCACCATGTTTCCATACAGCATTACTGCCGCATTCTCTACAGGAAACGGGAAATGGTTGGTCACGCTTCCTCCGATTTCCCCTTCAAAATAATCTACCGTTCCGTCAAATCCAATCTGCTCCACATTATCCGACTTGTTCTCCAGCCGGAAATACCGGGAGGTAAAGGCCGGAATGTTCTGTCCCTGAATCCGAACATGCTCCTCTGTAGTTACGATTTCAGTCTGCCAGGGAGTTTCCGCTGTCAGTTCCTCCCAGTTTCCATATCCGCCCCAATAGCTGCTGGTAATGGGAAGAACCGAATACTCTGGAGCCAAATCCACATAATAAGGACGGTTATAGGGATTTCTTACATTGACATAAGTAGTGTCCATAACATAATCGCTGGTCACATCACGGATCGATGCATAAGTAAAAAATGTAGAACGGAATCTGGTGGAAATACCCATCATATAGATAATACCTGCAAATACCAGCGAAAGAACCAGCACGCCCCGCCGATAATAAATCTGCAGATCCCAGTTTTTCAAAAACAGATACAGGCCCGGCCCCAGCAAAACCAGATATATGGCTGTCACTGCCATATATAAAAACAGATTCGGCAGCTTATCTACATCGCCAGTATCAATCAGCGTCTGCACAGACCAGTATCGATCAGAATTGCCGCTGTACACCAGCTCTGCCAGACGGTTAATCCTGTTTTCGCCCAGGAGACTGGTAAACATAAAATCAAGAAAGGATGAGTTTTTCTCACAAAACACTCCGATATCCCCCAGATCAAAGGCTGCCACAGCAATGATTCCCTGTTCCTTGGCCGCTGCTGTAAGAAGCGGAAAACCGCTGCTGGAAAGAATCACATTGCCCCCGTGAAGAGAAACATCCACACAGGAAACCGCCAGCATTCCGGCCCCCGGCTCATCCAGAGCAAAATTCTCCCCCAGATTAATATGGCGCAGATTCGGAGCCCCATAAGACTCGTCAAGCAGCTCCGGTGCAAACCGCCCCAGAGTATCGTCCACCCGTTCTCCTGTTCCCAGAATCAGTACGCCGCCGCCATGTACCCAGTACATAATCGCCGCAATCTGTTTTTCTGAAAGATTGCGAAGCTTATAGTCATTTACAACCAGAACGTCCAGAAGATCCAGACCAATCTCCTCCTCCGGAAAATCGGCTTCATCCAGCTCAAAGGTTCTGGTTCTCAGAGTACTGTAATTGATTCCTGCTCCGTCCAGATACGACAGCTCTCCCGGATCATCCGACAGAAGGCCGATATACATTTCCGGCACATCCCTGCTTACGTTCAGATTCACAGGCTTATACACCAGAGTTTTTCCCTCTTCTCCTGAAACAGTGAAAAGGATCTGATCCCCGCCGGTTCCCAGGGGAATATAATACCTGGCACTCATCACCTCTCCGGCTCCAGCCTGCACCTGATACTCGTACTGGTACACCGTACCGTCTGATTCCATAGTTTTTGCCTGGAGCATTCCAGAGAAGGCTTCTGTTCCGCTGTTGGAAAGCTCCACATCCACTGGAAGATATCGTCCGCCCTTAGCATTATTTCCATAGCCATAGCTGACCTCCAGAGAAAGCTTTGCCTCCCCTCTGCTGTTGTCAGATTCTCTTCCTGCTCCTGCTGCGCCAGTTACCTGCGTCAGTTCCTGCCCGTCCTGAGCTGCCGTGCCACTTACTTCTGACAGATCCTGCCCCGCCTGACCGGCTGCGCCGCTTGCTTCCGGCAATTCCCGGCCCGCCGTGCCCGCTTCAGCTGCCTTTGTTTCCGGCGCTGCCATGGCTGTTTCCGTCATATATAAAGCACAAAAAGCCAGCCCACCAGCCAGCAGAACAGCCGCCCCCCTGGCGGCCCATCCTGCCTTCGATGTTCTGACTGAAAAGTTTCTTTCTTCCTGAGAATTTCGAATGCGGCGTCTCAAATTCATCACCCGGCCTTTCCGAAATGCTCTTTGTTTACATCAAAATTAACCAGAAGCGTTACAGTAAATACTGTACCGTTCAAATCACTTTTCACGTCAATGGTACCTCCGTGCATATCTACGATATTTTTTACAATGGCCAGCCCCAGCCCGGTTCCTCCTGTATGAGTTGAACGGGACTGCTCCACGCGGTAAAACTTGTTAAAAATCAGAGGCAGCTCCTCTGCCGGAATCACATATCCGTAATTGGTCACAGATACCGTCACCGTCTCCGGCCCTGCCGCAACCTTCACCATCACCCGTTTGCCGTCAGCTCCGTACTTAATGGCATTGTTGATCAGGTTGTCAAAAAGGCGGGCCAGCAGATTGCCATCGGCTGTAATAACCTTGGCCGGAACATTGCTCTGCAGCTCGTAAGAAAGTCCCTTATCTGCAAAATTCGGATAGGATTCCTCCAAAAGCTGTCCTAACAGCTTGATAATATCCACCTGCGACACATGCATAGAAAGCCTGCCGTAATTCATCTTAGTAAAGCCAAACAGATCCTCAATCAGCTTTTCCAGCCGCTTTGCCTTGCTGTATGCAATGTCTATGTATTTTTTCTGCATCTCCGGCGGCAGCTCTACCTTTCCGGAAAGCAGCTCCAGATATCCGATAATCGATGTAAGAGGCGTTCTGAGATCGTGAGCCACATTGGTAATCAGCTCATTTTTTGTCCGCTCTGACTCCCGCTCCTTGTCCATCAGCCAGCGGATATCCTCCACCATCTTATTCAGACTGGACGCCATAGAAGAAAACTCATCATCTCCCAGAACCTCCACCGTAGTATTCAAATCTCCTTCAGAAATACTGGTAACAGCATCTGAGATTCTGCTGATGTAGGCAATGGATTTCTCCTGGAGAATCAGAAAAGTCACAGCAAAGATCACAATCCCCACCAGTACATAGCCCAGAACAATCACAGTATCAAAGCGATTTGCCATAGACAAAAACGCATTGCTCCACCGGGCCTCCTCTGCATATCCGGCCAGCATGGAAATATTCGTCACCAGAAATATCTCCACCAGAAAAGCCACCAGAGCGCTGTACACTACATTGGCAATAATCCGGGTGTGGTATCTGTGTCTTAAATCATTTTTTCCCGGAGCCTGATTCTTATTTTTCAATTTTGTATCCTACCCCCCACACTGTGGTGATAATCTTGTCCTGGCGCTCATCCTCCTTCATCTTGCCCCGCAAACGGCGGATATGTACCATAACTGTATTGTTGGCCTCATAAACCTTCTCATTCCACACCTTTTCAAAAATTTCATCGGTGCTGAATACCTTTCCTGCATTGGAAGCCAGCAGATACAGAATATCAAACTCAATGGGCGTCAGCTTAATCTCCTCGTCATAAACCGTTACCTTATGATTGTCCTTATTAATCGTCAGCCCACGAATGCTGATCTCATTTTTGGAGCTTTCATGGACATTGCTGTTGGGATTCAGCTGGGTATAACGGCGCAGCTGGGATTTCACCCGGGCGGTCAGCTCCAGCGGATTAAATGGCTTTACTACATAGTCATCTGCCCCTGTTCCCAGTCCCAGAATCTTATCCAGATCCGTAGACTTGGCACTCAGCATAATAATGGGAATATTGTTGGTTTCCCGGATCTTCTTGCACATCTCCAGACCATTCATCCCCGGCATCATAATGTCCAGAAGAACCAGATGAATGTCCTCCTTATCCAAAATTGCCAGCCCGTCCTGGGCGTTGGACGCCTTAAATACTTTATATCCATCGCTGACCAGATAGATCTCCACCAGATCCGCGATCTCCTGCTCATCATCAACTACCAGAATATTAGTCTCTGCCATGTTGGCCTCCTCCTTGTGTGATTCTTCTCTGTCCGTATGCGGGAACCTGCAGAAGCTGCTGTTTCCCGATGCTTCACTCTATTCATAAGTGTAACATAAAATACAGGTTTATGCCTTACTTTTTTCTGACAAAAGGTGTAAGAATTCCCATTTTCCGCGTTTTTTCTGCAAGTGACCTTCAAGGCTAAGGCAGTGAAACTTCCTTCTCTGTTTCAGGCTTTCAGAAGGCACATTCTGCCAGCACAGAAAAGACGCTGGTTTTTGATTCATTTCGAAAAATCAAACTCCTCAGTCTGTTTGTTAAGCACTTAATATTACACCAAACGATATTCTGGAATTTATTCAATCGGAAGGTAAAAAAGATGCCTGATAAAATAATGTCTATATTGGCAGAGGCAACGGGCGGCAAATGTACAGATAAAGAAATTCTTGATTTACGGAGCATTAATTCCAAGCCAAATCAGTGTGTATGCCGATTGGATTTATAATGCGAATGATTGTATTTTCCCAAAAGCTTGGACAGTCTTTGCCACAAAGTCAAGCGGTAAATTCAATTAAAACAAATCCGCTTGACTTTAGTACGGATTCGTATTATTATGGGTAGTGCGAATTCGTACTATTATACGAGGAGATATAATCATGATTAAAAATCGCGCAGAAATACGCAGACTGATGATTACACTCAATAAAATAGATGGCATCTACTATCTCATTGCCAAGAAAGCCGGAACAAAAGAAAATATGCTTTCGCTTTTGTATGCTCTTTCAGATGGAAAATCCCATAGTCAAAAACAGATCTGTGAGGAATGGCTGATTCCCAAAACTACAGTCAACACTGTAGTAAAAGAATGTATTCAGAATGGTTATGTGACATTTTCTGTTCCCGAAAAAAAAGAAAAAAATATAGAACTTACTGAAATCGGTAAAGAATTTACACAAAATCTATTAGCGGAATTATTTGAAATGGAAGATAGTGCATTGGATGAAACCATTACAAAATACTCGCCTGACTTTATTTCCGCAATCGAATATTTCACAGAAATGATGAATCAAAAATTATCTGATTATCATGGAGAACAGACACATGAATCATAATTCCATAGCCTTTGAAAAATCAGACCCTACCAAGTTATTTTTTCGTTGTGCGCTTCCAGCCATGTGCAGCATGGTGTTCAGCGCCATATATGTAATTACTGACGGTATTTTTGTAGGACGATATGTAGGCGAAAGCGCATTGGCCGCCGTTAATCTTGCCATGCCATTGGTAAACATTTCATTTGCAATAGCTGATATGATTGCCGTTGGTTCCGCCGTGCAGATTGCCATGCTTCTCGGTGAAAAAAAGCGTGAAGATGCAAACCGAATGTTTAGCTTTTGTGTGAAAATGATTTTTGCAGTTTCCGTATTGGTAGGATTTTTCTTTCTATTTTTCACAAAACCGGTGTTTGTACTGATGGGAACCAGCGGACAAGCGCTGAAATATGCTTTTGAATATATGTGTATTTATGCGCTTTTCTCGCCGGTTACTATGGTTTATTTTGCGGCAGACAATTATCTGCGCATTTGCAACCGCCAAACATACAGCATGGTTCTAAATATGATCACTGCATTGCTAAATATTCTGCTGGATTTTCTGTTGATTGTTGTTTTCGATGCCGGTGTTCTGGGTGCTGCTCTGGCAAGCTGTATCAGTATGGCAATTGGAAGTTTCTTTTCCTTGCTTCCTTTTTTCCGAAAGAAGTTGGAACTTCGTTTTATATCAGGAAAGATTCCGGCAAAACAATTTCTTTCTTTATTGGCAAACGGTTCTTCAGAATTTTTCAGTAATATTTCAAGCTCCATTATGGCATTTATTCTTAATATTGTTTTGATGAATCTGGGGGGAACAACAGCTGTTGCAGCGATGTCCATTGTTTTATATGTGGACAGCCTGATGGTAATGACGATTTTGGGAATGTGCGATTCTATGCAGCCTCCTATTAGCTATTGTCATGCCGCAGGACTTAAAAAAAGAGTTGCTTCTTTTGAAAAAAGAGTTCTTTTATCAGCGGCACTATTATCATTGGCGGCATTTATTTTCCTGCGTTATGGCGGTGACAAGATTGTGCCACTTTTTGTACAGCCAGAAGATACTGAATTGTTGCGATTAAGTGTACACGCCATGGGAATTTATGCTTTTTCCTATTTGGTAAACTGGGTATCCAGATGCCTGTCCAGTTATCTTACTGCTTTGGGAAAGGCCGTTCAGTCATTCATTACTTCAATATGTAGTACACTGATTTTTCCGCTCCTATGTTTAGCTATCTTAGCACCTACACAAGGATTTGACGGAGTATGTTTAATGCCTTTGCTTGCAGGTATTTTAAGCGGAGTTTTAGCAGTTATATTATCTATAACCTTAAAGCAGGATAAAGCTGCTGTGTAAATGATTTTTGAATTTTTTGTGAAGCGGTCATTGCGCCTCCTGCGCACTTGAAAGCTGAAATTCAAAGACGAAAAATTGTTGAAAGTGGAAAAGCGCTTCTTTTGATAAGAAGCCATTGACTGAACTGCCACACAATTAAACTAAGGCGCTTAAACAATTCTTAGTGTACGGATTCATGATACCACTCATTTGTGCTTGAAAAGGCAGAACTTACACTGATTTTTATGCTGTCTAAAACGAAGAAAGTTTTTACAACTCCTCCTCCCGTGCTTTGTAGTATAGCTTCTTACAAACTATTCTACAGCACAACGCAGAGAGTTGAAACACTTTCATTACTATTTGTGCCGCCAGCCAACGGCGGCGGAATGGAGATTTTTATGAAAAAATGGATTGCAATTTTTATGACAATGGTATGTACGCTTTCTCTGGCGGCATGCGGAAGCAAACAGCCTGCTATGGATGAGGTTCAGCAGGCAATTGAAGCAGGTGATTTAACCTTGCAGGATGCTGTAGACAAGGGATATGTAACTCAGGAGTGGGCAGATAACTACTTAGATCAACGCAGCATACCTGCTGTAAGCAAAATGGAAGCAGGCATGATAGGTGACTTTACCACTACGACCATTTCTGGAGAGGAATTTACAAAAGAACAACTTGGAAAGGTAACTTTTTTTGTATTTCTTGATCCTACAGATGAAAATGCGAAGGAGCTTTATCAATCATTAACAAATGTTGCTGCCACTGCACAGGAGCAGGGAGCCGGCATAACAGTATGTATTAAAAATGAAGAAAACAAAGATTGTTTTGAGAAAGCCCCATTCCCTGTTATTCTTTATAACGATTCTCTCAAAGAAGCAACAAAATCGCATCGTGATTTGATCGAAGAAGTGTCAAACACTGGCTCATGGTATGTGAATGGTTCTTTTGCATCGGCATGGCAGAGCAGTATTGATGCGGATTCTTTTGCTGAAACCGCCGCTGCTTATGTAGAAATGGCAAAAGATGAATCATTTGGAGGGGAAAGCAACAATTCTAACAGCGGAGTTGCTGTAATAAAATAACAATGAGAAAAGCATCCATTATATTATTGACCGCTTCCTTTATGATGCTGGGTATAGGAATTTTGAGAGGCGAAGTTGCCACTGTTTTGAGTAAAGGGATTAATCTGTGTTTGGAGTGTGTGGGAATTGGATAAGAAGAAAAAACGCACGAATAAAAACAGATGGAAAGTTCAGTTAGCGGCAACCCTTGCATCGAATCCCTTCTTTTTAAACTTTTTTCGAGGAAAAATCCATAAGGGCAGTTCCAAAATTGTCTGTGTTCCCGGACTGAACTGTTACTCCTGTCCTGCCGCTGCCGCATCCTGTCCGATTGGCGCCTTACAGGCGGTCATTGGTTCCTCAAAGTTTCAATTTGCCTATTATGTATTTGGAATTTTAATTTTGATTGGTGTGTTGTTCGGACGCGTTGTATGTGGCTTTCTCTGCCCCTTTGGCTGGTTTCAGGAATTGCTGCATAAAATCCCGACCAAAAAATTCAGCACAAAAAAGCTACATATCTTGATCTATCTCAAATATATGATCTTGATAATATTTGTGATTGTACTTCCTATGACAATTATAAACGAGGTGGGTATGGGTGATCCTTTTTTCTGCAAGTATATCTGCCCAGCAGGAATTCTGGAAGGAGGAATCCCACTGTCCATTGCTAATGACAGCATACGCGCCAGCTTGGGCGAATTGTTTACATGGAAAAGCTGCATTTTATTAGGAGTTATAACTCTGGCAGTATTTTTTTACCGTCCATTCTGCAAGTGGATTTGTCCACTTGGTGCTTTTTATGCTTTGTTCAACAAAATATCTGTCTATCGTTTACATGTGGATCAAAATAAATGTACTGCCTGTGGTGCTTGCAGCCATGTTTGTAAAATGGATGTGGATGTATTTCGTACACCAAATCATGCTGAATGTATACGATGCGGAGACTGTATCCAAACTTGTCCTCATCAGGCTATCAGCAAAACTTTTTCACTAAAATCAATGGATGAAAGGAAGGCAAACGAATATGAAAAAAATAATTAGCCTATTTATTGCTATGATTATGATTACAACACTTTTGGCAGGGTGTGGAACTCAAGAATCTGATTTAATTTCCAAGACACCATTTCCTCAATTTTCAGAGACCGATACAGACGGAAATCCAATATCCAGCGATATTTTCTCTGATTACGATGCAACGATTGTTAATTTTTGGAACAACGGATGTGGAACTTGTATTGCGGAAATGCCTGAACTGGAAGAAATGTATCAAAAATTTAAGGAACAGAACATCAACCTGATTGGCATCGGAGCTGATTCTGGTGAAAGTGAAGAACAGCTTGCGACCGCTCAGAATATTCTAAAAGAAAAAGGTGTCACTTATCCCAATGTATCTCCTGATCCGCAAAATGCTTTTTACAAAGATTTTATATCAGAGTTATTTACATACCCCACTACATACATCGTAGATAGTGATGGAAATATTATTGGGGCTCCAATCTCCGGTAATGTAAAAGACCAGGAAGAAACCCTTCAATCCCGCCTTGAAAAAGCAGTGCAAAGTAAAAACTGAAAGATTCTGTTAGAAATAGGTCTTGAACACAATAAGAAGGTTTTTTCAAACAGAGAATTGTAAATTCAATAGTTAAAAAATGGAATTATAAAAAGAGAAGGTTCAAGCCAAAAAGGAACTTGGATTATTCTATAACCATATTTCACACAATTTAACAATTACATTACTCTGTTGATACAGCCAGTCCGTAACTTCTTTCGGGCTGGCTGTTCCTGTTTTTACAGCCTTTTTTCTCTGCAATGCTTCTTTCTTGAAGTCAACAAAGGCAGCCTGTATTCTTTCCTTCCTATGCCTCAGCCGGCACAAATACTCTGGTATTGTGCACATCATGGCCGGCTTCCTCCGCCGCTTTTTTTGCCATGGCAATAGCTTCCTCACAGAACTGCTCCTGTGCGCACACCAGAACCTTTCCGCGCTTGTCAATCTTTTCATAGGTTCCGTCCGGCTGCAGCACATGAGCCTTTACATTATCCTCCAGCTGAACCTGAAGGATATGGATCACCTGTTTCTTTAACTCCGGATCCTCTACCGGGAACATAATCTCCACGCGCTTGTCGAGATTTCTGGGCATCCAGTCTGCGCTTCCCATATATACCTCTGGACTGCCGTCATTTTCCACATAAAGAATCCGGGCATGCTCCAGGAAATTTCCCACAATAGAATGCACCGTAATATTCTCGCTGAGACCGGGAATTCCCGCCTTCAGGCAGCAGATACCCCGGATAACCAGTTCTATCTTCACACCAGCGCAGGAGGCCTCATACAGATTTGCAATCACCTCTTTATCACAAAGTGAATTCATCTTTGCCATAATCCGGGCCGGCTTTCCTGCCCGGGCATGCTCCGCTTCCCGCTTAATCATCCGGATACAGCGGCTTCTCAGCCACAAAGGAGCCAGCGCCAGCTTATTCCAGGTCGGCGGCTCTGAATATCCGGAAAGCATATTGAAAACAGCAGTAGCATCTTCTCCAATCTGAGGATGACATGTCATCAGACCGCAGTCTGTATACAGCTTTGCCGTAGAATCGTTGTAGTTTCCCGTTCCCAGGTGGACATAACGGCGAATACCGTCTTCCTCCCGGCGAACCACCAGCGTAATCTTACAGTGCGTTTTCAGTCCTACCAGACCGTAAATAACATGACAGCCCGCCTTCTCCAGCTTTTTTGCCCAGTTAATATTATTTTCCTCATCAAATCTGGCCTTTAGCTCCACCAGAACCGAAACCTGCTTTCCCCGTTCCGCTGCCTCGGCAAGAGCCGCCACAATGGGGGAATGGCCGCTTACCCGGTACAAGGTCTGCTTAATCGCCAGCACATCCGGATCCTTTGCCGCCTGACGGACAAACTCCACCACCGGTTCAAAGGTCTGGTAGGGATGGTGCAGAAGAATATCACCCTTCCGCATATTGGTAAAAATATCATCATCATTCATAAAAGCCGGTATCGGCTGAGGCGTATAAGACGGCGTTTTCAGCTCATCAAATCCGCTCATCCCGTACATTTTCATCAAAAACGTCAGATCCAGAGGACCGTTGATCTCATAAATATCATCGTTTCCTACAGAAAGCTCCCGTTTCAGAATCTTTAAGAGGCGTTTGTCAACCTTTTCCTCTACCTCCAGACGGATAACCTCGCCCCACTGGCGCTTCTTCAGCTGCTTCTGGATCTCCTCCAAAAGATCCTCTGCCTCCTCCTCATCCAGAGTAAAATCTGCATTTCTCATAATCCGGAAGGGGTGAGCAGACACAATATTATAATTCAGGAACAGTTCCTTCATATTTCGTTCAATAATCTCTTCCAGCAAAATCACCCGGCGCTCCCCGTTTCCATCCGCAGGAAGCTCCACAATCCGTGGAAGGCCGGAAGGAACCTGAACCATGGCAAACTCCAGCCCATCCGCTCCATTTTTCTTCTGTACCAGAGCTGCAATATTCAGAGACTTATTGCGAATCAGAGGAAATGGACGGGAAGAATCCACGGCCATCGGCGTCAGCACCGGGTAGACATTGTCGTGGAAAAAACGATCCACAAAGTTTCCATCTTTCTCTGTCAGCTCTTCATGCTCAGAAACAATCTGAAGTCCCTGCTGCTTTAAAGCCGGAAGCAGAGAACGATTGTAGGTGGAGTACTGAAGCGCCACCAGCTCATGGGTCTTTTCTCCGATCAACTCCAGCTGCTCCTCCGGTCTCAGACCTGCAATATCCGTCTTTTTGTATTTTGCATGTACCATATCCTTCAAAGACGCCACCCGAACCATAAAAAACTCATCCAGGTTTGACGCCGTAATGCTTAAAAATTTCAGCCGCTCAAACAGCGGAATAGACTTGTCCCGGGCCTCATTCAAAATACGAAAATCAAACTCCAGCCAGCTCAGCTCCCGGTTTACATAATTTTTCGAATCCAGATAATTTAATCCTGTATCAGCCATATTTTATACCCTCTTTTTCTGTTTTAACACTGGACGAATGCCAAAAATTTCCTCAAAAAAGTCCCCTTTTTCTGCAATAGACATGGCCTCCAGTGTTACATCACCATCATATTCCGTGGAAATCACCAACATGTTTCCTTTTACGCTTAAACGGCAGTCAGACAGCTTTCCCGCATGTCCCCGATCCATGGAATTAGCCAGACGAAGAATCGCTGTCAGCTTTCCTATGATCAAAGGCAGATTTTCCGGATTGGCCAGACGGCTGTCCCTTGACGGTCTTGCCTGCAGCTCCACCTCATTGTATCGGAACTCCTGAATATGATACTTTACCACATTCGCCACAATTTCCCGCTCCACATGAGACAGGCCAATAATCTCCGTACCCATAATAATATTATAAGCACATTCCGTAGCGTCCCGCATGGTTACAAACTTTCCACAGGAATGAAGATCTGCTGCGATCTGAAGCAGCAGACGTTCCCGCTCCTTCAGTCCGTGATATTTTTTCAGGCTGTCAAACACCTTCAGCGCCGCCAGCTCCACAGCCTGAATATGGGGCATATGGCATTTGTACCGCTTTGCCATATTCCGGGAAGCTGCAATAATATCATTGGAAAAATTGTGTTCAAACCGAATCAGCTTTTTTTCTTCTGCATACTCCGCCGCTGTCCCGTCTGCCATACGAATACCCGGAACCCAGAGAATCTCCGCCCCGGTCACCTCCAGCATTCTTTTGTAAATAGCAACTGTAGGAAACATCATAGATGCATATTCTCCGTTTACGTCAAAGGCATCCTCCAGCTGGGCGCGGGTTTTGGTGCGCATCCACTCAAAAAAGCTGTTAAACTTTTCTGCTGTCAGACGATCGCTGCGGGTAATTCCATTCAGCTTGTAATACATGGTCAGAATCGGATCTCCAATTGCAATCAGATGTTTGATTTCCCGATCCTTTAAATACATCTTTCGGAAGGTCAACAGTTCATTATCAATCAGCTCCATAACAAGAGACTGTTCTGCCTGAGCCGACAGTTTTGCATGAGTCAGGATCTGACGCAGCTTTAAAACGCCAAGAGGCAGGTTCTGAGTAGAAATCAGGGAATCCTTGTCAAAAACCGATGCCTGCATACTGCCAAATCCCACGTCTGCAATCGCTGTTCCCTTCTGGATGGTCTTCTGAAACTCCGAGGCCTTGATCGCAATCGCTTTATAGCGGATAAATCGCTGCTCCGAATTGCTCAGTACCTTTACCTGGATTCCCGTCCTGACCCGGATCTGCTCCAGCACAATCTGACTGTTTTTTGCCTCCCGCATAGCCGTTGTGGCATAAGCCCGATACTCGTTTACCTGGTATCCCTTCATAATGGATGCAAAATCCTTCAAAACCCGGCAGGTTTCCTCTACCATCTGGTAGCTGATTTTCCCGTCCTCAAATGTATCCTTTCCCAGAGCAATCATATGCTTCACATGATCAATGGAACGGACGCCTGTCTTTTCAGAAATCTCATAAATTCCCATCTCCAGTTCAAATGACCCTACATCAATCGCTGCAAATGTTCGTACCATAGCCCCTCACTCCTCTCTGTCTGTTCCTCCTGCCCAGGCTCTTTCGCAAAACCTGCTGCTTCTTTTCAATATACAAAACAAACTTAAAATTTGCGTAAAATCCAGGTTAAATATTCAGAGGCATCCTCGCTCCTGTAATATTTCCCTGGATTTTTCCTTTGTCTCAAATGTTCAGTTTTTCTCAATAATTTCCAAGGATTCTCAAATTCAACGCCTCGGCTCCAATGCCCTTCAATGCATTTTTTACTGCCGCATCCTCCAGATTTCCCTCGATATCCACAAAGAACCGATACTCCCAGTTCCGTCCCGGTATAGGCCGCGATTCAATCATAACCATATTGACATGATTGAAAATAAAATGACCCAGTATATTATACAGAGTACCGCTGCGGTGAGGAAGCTCAAAACAGATGCTGATCTTTCCTGCATCCCGGCGATATACCTGTTCTCTGGCAAGAATCACAAACCGGGTGGTATTTCCTTTGTTGTTCTGAATCGATGGTTTTAACACCTTTAATCCATACAGTCTTCCGGCAATCTCGCTGGCAACTGCCGCCTGTGTGGGATCCCCGTCCTCCAGAACCTTTCTGGCAGCCACTGCCGTATTCTCCATACTGATCTGCTTCCAGTCTCTATGGCTGTTTAAGTATTCTGAGCTCTGCATCAGCGCCTGAGGGTGAGAGTATACAGTTTTAATCTGCTCCTCTTCAGCCTCTGCTGTTCCCAAAAGAGCGTGATTTACCGGAAGAAATGTCTCTGCCACGATCGAATTGGAATAGCGGGTCAGAATGTCATACAAATCCACAACTGCCCCCGCAGAGGAATTCTCAATGGGAAGGACTGCAAAATCTGCCCGTCCTGCCTGAACCTCCTCCATAGCGTCTCCAAAATGCTCCACATGGTACACATCTGCTTCTTCTCCAAAATACTGAAGGGCAGCGCCATGGCTGTAAGCGCCCTCCACGCCCTGATATACAATTCTGGCCCCTTTGGCAGGAAGACCTTCTACCCTGCGAAAGCCCAGATCCTCACTTTTTCCGCCTTCCTCCAGCAGCTTATACTGATACCTTCTGCTGATGGTCATCATCTGTGAAAACAGCTCTGTCACTGCCGTTCTGTTGAAATCTCCATGGGCCATCGCCTCTACGGCCTCCAGCTTCTGCCTTTCCCGCTCACCGTCATACACGGCTTTTCCTGATGCCAGCTTAGATTCTGCCACATGTCCGCAGATTTCCATTCTTTTTTCAAACAGTTCTACTATCTGCCGGTCAATCCCGTCCAGTTCTTTTCTGCACTCCAGTAAATCCACTATTTTCCAGACCTCCGAATCTGCTGCTCCGCCTTCAGCATTTCTATAATTTTATTTCGCGTGTAGGCCCCTGCATGCTTTCTTTCCTCCAGAGGAAGCTCCTTTGCATAAAACGGCTCTCCAAATTCAATCGTCACTTGAGAGCGGCGAATAAAAGGAATATGCTTCTCAAAAACCTCTGAGGTACCGGTAATGGCTACCGGAACAATGGGACAGCCTGCCTTTTCCGCAATTTTCAGGCTTCCCTCCTTAAAAGGAAGAAGCTCTGTCACATCCTCATTGGTACTGCGCGTTCCCTCCGGGAAAATCCACACAGAAATTCCTGCTTTTATTTTCTGAATTCCATCCAGAATCGTCTTCATTCCTGCTTTAATGTCCGTTCTGTCCAGAAACAGACAGTTTACATTCCGCATCCAGTCTCTCAGCAAAATATAACGTTCCATTTCTTTCTTCGCAACAAAGCCCAGCAGGGTGGGAACTGTGGTATATCCCACAAGAATGTCAAAATAGCTTTGGTGGTTTCCTACATAAAGTACCGGGCCTTCCGGAATCCGCTCCTGCCCCCTGACTGTAACCTGCACTCCGCTGATACGCAGAATCAGACGAAACATCGCCTGCACAATCTTCAGGCTGTGCGCCTGCTGCTTCTCCGGATCCTGTTTCCCTACGTGATTCTCCCACAAAAGCAGGGGAATACTGAAAATCAGAAATCCCACAACCAGCAGAGCCACTAAAATAAATCGTATCATGTCTTACCTCTTCTTCTGACGTTGCTGTCATTTTCTTTTTGTCCTGCCGCCGTCATTTGATCCATTCCTCGACAGATTGTTTATTTTTCCAGTATATAAAAAAAGAGAAGCAAAAACAAGTCATTTGCTTCTCTTTTTTGTAATTTGTTCAAACAATAATCCTGTGGCAAACCACAGAGGCGCAAAATCCAGACGGATCAGGCCGTTGACACTGGCACGGCTTGCGCTGTAATCCCAGGGACACATTCCTCTCGCCCTCAGCCAGGCCCCGGAAATATATTCCGCTGTAAAAATCAGCACCATGTCAATCATACCATGGCGAATCATCTGTTCCGGAAAGCTGACCTTCTGATCCCCGATCCAGAAATCAATCAGCTTCAGCACAGGAGACAGAAAGGCGCCGCAGCCATAAATAGGAAACATCAGAAGAGAGGTTCTTCCCATAAGCCGCCAGTCCCTGGCCAGCACTGATTCCACAGAGGTAAACATCACCTCCAGGCACCAGCCTGCAATGCCGCATTTCATAAAATTACCGGGCAGTTCTTTTAAAACATTCAAATATTCCATAACAACAGTCTGCCCCCAAAATCCCGTTCCTATACCTGCTCTTTATAAGTAACGGTTCAGGACGGGGCAGTTACCTTTATAAAAGAGGTGACAGCAGGCGGCAGCCCTGCTCACGAATTCGAATCCAGAGATTTCTGGATGCATAAACCTCCTTTGTAATCTCACGGCAATCATCCAGATCCCTTAAAAACGCCTCCTCCAGAGTTTCCGTCGTATTCTCATCATAAATCGTAGCATTGACCTCAAAATTCAACTCAAAGCTGCGAATATCCATATTGGCAGTACCGCAGCAGCTAACCCGGCCATCTGTCATCAGGCATTTTGCATGAAGAAAGCCTTTTTCATAGGTATAGCATCTGGCCCCGGCCCCTATCAGCTCACCGATATAAGAATAAGTGGCCCAGTAAACAAAGGGATGATCCGGCTTACAGGGAATCATAACCCGTACATCCAGACCGGAGCCGGCTGCCATTTTCAGAGCGCTCAGCACTGCGTCATCCGGGACAAAATAAGGTGTCTGAATATAAATATGATGGCGGGCTCTGTGAATCAACTGAAGATAGTTGTCACGAATCTGCCGGTTAGAGGAGTCCGGTCCACTGGTAATGATCTGAATCCCCAGAGGCTCCCAGGCAGGACAAACCGGCATACCATCCGCCTTCTCTGCCCTTATCCCATAAAAGGGGGTTCGCTGATCCATAAAATAACGAATCTGCTTAAAAAGATTCTCTCCCGCTGCATAATTCCAATCCAAAGCAAAACGGATCTGAAGGCTGATCACCGCATCTCCCGTAATCCGCAGATGAGTATCCCGCCAGTATCCAAACTTGGGATCCCGCCCCAGATACTCCCTTCCCACATTGAAACCGCCTACATAGCCTGTATGACCGTCAATTACAACTATCTTTCTGTGATTTCTGTAATTCACGCGGAGATTTAACCGCCCCAGCACCGGCGGAAAGAAGCAGGCTGTGCGGATTCCTGCTGCCTCCAGCTCCTTCCATTTTCTCTTTGGCATAAAGCGTCCGCCCATTCCGTCATAAAGGATTCTGACCTCCACTCCAGCCCGGACCCGCTCCTTTAATATGGGAACAATCGAATCAAAAAGCTCGTCATTTTTTATAATATAATACTGAATATGGATAAAATGAGACGCCTTTCTCAGCTCCGTCCGCAGATCCTCGAATTTTTCTTCTCCGTCTGTAAATACCCTGACCTGATTGGCTGCCGTCAGCACAGCGCCAGACTGCTCCAGATTATAGTAAATCAAATCTGAATAATCCTGCGCCAGTTCATCTCCCGAAAACGGACCGACCCGCCGCAGATATTCTTCCTGGGTCCGGATAGGACGCCGGAACCGATCCTCGACCTCCTTAACCCGAAACATTCTGCTTTTTCTGAAATCCTGGGCAAAAATCAAATAGAAAAAGAATCCAAAAACAGGAATAAAATACAGCAGCATCAGCCAGGTCCAGACGGCCTTGGGATCCCGCCTCTGAAAAAATACAATCACTACGGATAACACCAGATTGATATACAGAAGATGCTCCATAAGCCATCCCCAAATCTCTGCTGCAAACTCCATTCCCCCCACTCCTCTCTGCCGATTCCTGTCTCTCACAGTTCCTGCTTCTTGCTACTCTCGTTCTTGCAGCCTCTGCCTCTTGAATCTTCCTGTTTCTTGCTGATTCCTGTCTCTCACAGCTTCTGCCTCTTGAGGCTTGCTCTTCTCGCCTTCCACAGCTTACTGCTTCTCGCCGATTCCTGTCTCTCGAATCTTCCTGCTTCTTGACTTCCTTTCAAACCTCTACACAAATTGATTTTTTCCGGCATCATACCGGTAATCTATGGTTTCCAGCTTTTTTTCCAGCTCCGCCTGATCCGCCTCCAGATCCTGGCAAAGCTCCTCCAATGACGAATACCGATCACGAAGCTTTGTATTTAAAAAGCTCATCAACATAACCGGATCCTTGGGAATTCCTGCCATACCTATCCATCCTTTCCTCTGGCGCCTAACAGAAAATACCTCTGTTCTGCGTCAATTTTCTGTGATATGATGTAACAGTTCAGCCTTGCGGGGATTCGGTCAGAAAAACTCGTTGAAAGCTTGCTTTCATAAGATTTTTTCTGACCAAATCCACATAAGGCAGACGCCTAAAGCTTCTTGTCCGCTGTAAACGGGCAAGAAGATGCAAGGCTGAACTGTTACGATATGATGAATCTGTCCGAAGCAAAAACTTTCAGACAGTTCTTTATCAGTTTACAATGTTTCCAGACAAAAAACAAGAGACATTCCCTTCCCATTCGAAATATTTACCCAAAGGAGCCCTATACCATGAACCAGGAAAATAAACGGATTCTGATGATTGCCACAGGCGGAACCATTGCCTCCAAACGAAGCGAAACTGGGCTGAAGCCGCTGATTACCTCAGACGAGCTTTTGAGCTATGTGCCTGACGCCCGCCATTTTTGTCAGGCTGATGCCATTCAGGTCCTGAACATTGACAGCACCAATATCCAGCCGGAGCACTGGCTGCTTATAGCCCGCACGATTGAAGACCACTATAACCAGTATGACGGCTTTGTTATCTGCCACGGTACAGACACCATGGCCTACACCGCCGCAGCTCTTTCCTACCTTATCCAGAACTCACCCAAGCCTATTGTAATTACCGGCGCCCAAAAACCGATTGATCTGGAAATTACAGATGCAAAAACAAATCTGCTGGACAGCCTGCGCTTTGCCTCCTGCAGCCGCGCCCACGGTGTAAATCTTGTCTTTGACGGCAAGGTTATTGCCGGAACCCGCGCCAAAAAGGAACGAACCAAAAGCTACAATGCATTTTCCAGCATTAATTTTCCCTATGTGGCAGTGATTCATGATGACCACATTATTTTCTATCTGGACGACAAGGATCATGTTACCGGCCCGGCAGTCTTTTATCACCACCTGGACAGCAAGGTGGCTCTGCTGAAGCTGATTCCTTCTATGGATGCCGGAGTTCTTGATTATATGGCAGAACATTACGATGCTGTCATTATTGAATCCTTCGGCGTCGGCGGTATTCCCGCCCGGGAAACCGGAGATTTCCACAGCGCCATTGAACGGCTTGTCCGCTCCGGAAAGACCCTCGTTATGACAACCCAGGTCACCAATGAAGGCAGCAATATGTCTGTTTATGAAATCGGGAAAAATATTAAACAGGAATTCGGACTTTTAGAAGCCTATGACATGACTCTGGAAGCCGTTGTCACAAAGCTGATGTGGATTCTTGGCCAGACTCAGGATCCGCAAATGGTGCGGGAACTGCTGTACCGCACCATTAACCGTGATATTTTATATCCTGTATAGCTTCAGGCGTCTTTTTTCTCCATGGGCAGGCGGCCGCGGAAAAACCGTTTCTTCACCTCATTCCACTGGAAAGGAATCAGAGGATAAATATAGCTTTTTCCTGCAATGGTTTTATTAAACACAACTGCACATATGGATAAAACCACCCCGACTCCGTATCCCCATACATCAAAGATACTGGTAAGAATCAGGATCATTACCCGCATAAACTTCAGAGCATAGCCCAGTTCAAAACTGGACTGACTGTAATTGGCTATAGTTACAAAAGCCATATACAGCATCGTTTCTGAATTGAACCAGCCGGACTTTACGGAATATTCCCCCAGCACAATACCAGCAATCACACTGAGAGGCGTTATCAGCATATTGGGCGTATTGATGGCCGCCAGCCGCAGACCGTCAATGGCAAATTCCAGAATCAGAAGCTGAAAAATCAGAGGAACATAGGTCTGATCCGCCAGCTTGGTAAATTCCAGCCAGTCCGGCAGCGCCTCCGGATGCATCATCATCAAAAGCCAGGTAGGCGTCAGAAACAGTGAAAGCACAGCCGTCAGCATTCTGGAAAGCCGCAGATAGGTTCCTGTTACCGGCGGAAAATAATAATCATCTGCCTCCTCAATAATATCAAATACCGATGACGGCAGCACCATAGCCGCCGGAGAATTGTCCACCAGAATGACAATATTTCCCTCCAGAATACAGGCTGCCGCTGTATCCGGCCGTTCTGAAAATTTGAATTTCGGAAAAGGGTTATACCATTTATAGGGATAAATTCCCTCTGCCAGACTCTCCTGATTCATAGTCAGCGCATCGGCATGAAGCTGCTGGATTCGCTTTTTCACTCCTTTCAAAAGATTTTCATCTACTCTTCCATCCATATAACAGACTGCAATATCTGTATGAGAGCTTTCTCCTGCTGACAAAATCTCCATGATAAGTCTGGGATCCCGAATTCTTCGCCGGATCAATGCTGTATTAAATATAAGAGTCTCTACAAATCCATCTCTGGATCCCCGCATCACCTTATCTTTTTCTGGCTCTCCTACACCTCTGGCCGGATAAGTCCGGCAGTCCAGTGTCAGGCATTTGTCATATCCATCCAGAAAAATACAGGTAATTCCCGATAGAAGCTGAACGATCACATCCTTCTCCTGTTCCAGAACTCCTACCTCGCCATAAGGCATATATTTCTTGGAAAACCCATCTGCATCCTCCGGCATATCCTCCGGCTGAATGCTCCACCAGGACTGCAGCACCTTTAACAGCACCTCATCCTTAGTAAATCCGTCTACACAAAACAGACATCCCTTTCGCCCCGCTATATCAATCACTCGATATACTACATCAAAATTTTTATCTGTCTGAAGAATCTGTTTAAAATGCTCCAGATTTTCTGTCATCTGTTTTGAAAATGCCATAGCCTTCTGCTCCTCTCGCATTATTCTCTCTGCTCATTATGTACCGCTTCCTGACAAATTATCCAAAGGCAGACAGAATTAGCGTTTCTATCGAAAATCCTCCTTCGATTCCCAGAAAATCCTATGTATTTTTTGCACACTTTGTCGATTTATCGGGAAGTTTTCTGATAAAATATGCACAAATATCATTGACTTAAAAAGAAAGAAATGGTATATTATACCATGTAAGAAATAAAAGCGAACGTTGATTTTTCGACATCCTTAATTTTCTTAAGATTGGTATGGGGATACCAGCGTATAATGTACGGTTTATTGTTCGTGACCGGAGGAGCTGCTTTCTGTGGGGGAAAGGCAGCTCCACTTTTTATGTATTATTTTTATATTCCATTCCAGAAAATAAAGAAAGAACTGTCGCTTCACGATCAATCATAAAACAACAGTTCCCTCTCCACTTCTATTAATAAAACAATCGCATTCTCTCAGACAACAATAACTGTAATCTTACACAATCTCCTCATAGGGCACACGGTTGATTCCCTCTTTGACAGCCTCCTGCGCCACTGCATTGGCAACTGCCAGGGCTACCCGCTTATCAAAGGATGACGGAATCACATACTCCGCCGTCAGCTCTTCCTCCGGAATCACTGCTGCAATAGCATGAGCTGCAGCAATCTTCATTCCCTCTGTAATATCTCTCGCGCGCACAGCCAGAACTCCCTTAAACAGTCCCGGAAATACCAGCACATTGTTAATCTGGTTTGGATAATCTGAGCGTCCGGTTCCCACAACAACCGCTCCGCCTGCCTTTGCCTCATCCGGCATAATCTCAGGCACCGGATTTGCCATAGCAAATACAATTCCCTGGTTCATAGACGCAACCATTTCCTTTGTTACCAGATTCGGACGGGAAACGCCGACAAAAATATCCGCTCCCTTTAAGGCATCTGCCAGAGTTCCATGCTCCTTGTTCCGGTTGCTGATATGAGAAATCTCCTCCTGTCCGGAATTTAAGTTTTCATCACCCTCACAGATAATGCCATGAATATCACACATAATAATATTTCCAAAGCCCATAGCAATCAAAAGCTTTCCAATAGAAACACCGGCTGCACCTGCGCCGTTAATTACCACACGCAGCTGTCCCATGGTTTTTCCGGTCACCTTCACTGCATTCAGAAGAGCTGCTCCCACAACAATCGCTGTTCCATGCTGATCATCGTGGAACACCGGAATATCGCAAACCTCTTTCAGCTTCTTCTCAATTTCAAAGCAGCGAGGCGCCGCAATATCCTCCAGATTGATTCCGCCGAAGCTCTTGGAAATCAAAGCAATCGTATTCACAATCGTATCTACATCCTTGGAATTCACGCATAAAGGAAATGCATCCACATCCGCAAAGGTTTTAAACAGAGCACACTTTCCTTCCATAACCGGCATTCCTGCAGAAGGTCCAATATCTCCCAGTCCCAGCACTGCCGTACCGTCTGTGATAACAGCAACCAGGTTGCCCTTTCTTGTATAATCATAAGCCTTCTCCTCATCCTCGGCAATCAGCAGACAGGGTTCTGCCACGCCAGGCGTATAGGCAAGAGCCAGCTCCTCTCTGTTGGTTACAGGCGCCCGGGAAATCACTTCGATTTTCCCTTTCCATTCTTTATGCTTCTCAATTGCCAGCTGTTTTTTATCCACAAAAGTATCCTCCCGTAAAATGTAGATTCGCCTGATTCTTGGCTGACTTCATTTTAATACAAATACATCCCTGCGTCAACGCAAAAACGGGGCGCCGGACAACCCGGCGCCCCTGAAAGGACTTCTCCTCTAATGCACTTTGTCAGCGCTTCTGTCAGCCTTCGATAGAAATATACTTCTTCTCTTCCACTGCTGGCTGAACCTCCTTTTTCGGAATATGCAGCTTCAAAATACCATGTTTAAACTCACCTTTAATATCCGCCTCTGTCACATCCTCACCTACATAGAAGGAACGCTGGCAGGCTCCGGCATAACGCTCTCTGCGAATATACTTGTGGGTTTCTTTTTCCTGCTCATCCTTATCCACGCCCTTGGCCGCAGTAATCGTCAAATAACCATTTTCCACAGAAGCACAAACCTCGTCCTTCGTAAATCCCGGCAGATCCATCTCCAGCTCATATTCTGTATCCGTCTCCTTCACATCGGTCTTCATCAGATTTCTGCCCCGGCGGCCATACAGTTTTTTCTCCAGCCGGCGCTCCGCCTTATCATCGAAAAACGGAAAATCACTCATAAAATCGTCAAACAAATCTTCTCCAAAAATACTAGGCATTAACATAAGTCATCTCTCCTTCTCTATTGATGCAAAATCACCTTGTTTTTCTGGAACCGGAAATCCGGAGGAAGAAAATCCATCGACCAATGCCGGTCATTGAATTCTTATCTCTTCCTTTTGTTCTATCTGTAATATAACACCTATTTCTGTGAATGTCAAGCGCATCTCTGTGAATTTTCTGTGTCTTTTATCGGCATTGTACCCATTTTCAGTCAGGCCTGTGAACCATAACCTGACACCTCCCGTCTGCTGCAGCCTTATCCGAAAAGCACTTACTCCACATAAGCAATCAGCTTTTGTCCATCCTGGGAACTGTCAATAACAATGGTCTGTCCCTCGCTGATATTACCTTCCAGGATAATCCGTGCTGCCAGGGTTTCTACATGCTTCTGCAGGTATCGTCTCAAAGGACGGGCGCCATAAGCGGGATCGTATCCATTTTCCGTAACAAAGCTCTTGGCTCCGTCTGTAAGCTCTACCTTCAGCTCCCGATCTGCCAGACGCCTGTTTACATCTGCCACCATCAAATCTACGATATGGCTGATATTGTCTTTGGTCAACGGCTTAAATAAAATCGTTTCATCCAGCCGGTTCAAAAATTCCGGGCGGAAATGAGCGCGCAGCTCCTGCATTACCATCTGTTCTGCCTCCGAACGAATCTGTCCGGCCTCATCAATTCCATCCAGCAGATATTGAGAACCTATGTTGGAGGTCATAATAAGAATCGTATTTTTAAAATCCACCGTCTTGCCTGTGGAATCTGTAATACGGCCGTCATCCAGCACCTGAAGCAGTACATTGAATACATCCGGGTGAGCCTTCTCCACCTCGTCAAACAGCACTACCGAATACGGTTTCCGGCGCACAGCCTCTGTCAGCTGGCCGCCTTCATCGTAGCCCACATATCCTGGAGGTGCTCCGATCAGACGGGCTACCGAATGCTTCTCCATGTACTCACTCATATCAATACGGACCATATTATTCTCATCATCAAACAACGCCTCTGCCAGAGCCTTGGCAAGCTCTGTTTTTCCCACGCCGGTAGGTCCTAAAAACAGGAAGGAGCCAATCGGCTTGGTAGGATCCTTGATTCCGGCCTTGGAACGAAGAATGGCCTCTGTTACCTTCTCCACGCCCTCGTCCTGACCTACTACCCGTTTGTGCAGCACATCATCCAGGTGCAGAATTTTGCTGCGTTCGCTTTCATTCAGCTTGCTTACAGGAATTCCTGTCCACCGGGAAATAATCCGGGCAATCTCATCTTCTGTAACACTTTCATGAACCAGACTCAAATCCTGAGTTTTCACCTTCTCTTCCTCTGCCGCCAGCTCCTTCTGCAGCTGAGGAAGCCGTCCATACTGCAGCTCTGCCGCTTTATTCAAATCATACTGCTGCTGGGCTGTGGCAATATCCCGGTTCACCTGCTCTATCTCTTCACGAAGAGCCGACAGACGGTCTACAGAAGATTTCTCATTCTCCCACTGTGCCTTCTTTCCTGCAAACTCCTCATGAAGCTCTGCCAGATTCTTCTGCAGCGTCTCCAGACGCTCCTTACTCAAATGATCCGTCTCTTTTTTCAGAGCCGTTTCTTCAATCTCCAGCTGCATAATTTTACGGGACAGCTCATCCAGCTCTGCAGGCATAGAATCCAGCTCCGTCTTAATCAGAGCGCAGGCCTCATCCACCAGGTCAATGGCCTTATCCGGCAGGAATCGATCCGTAATGTAACGATCCGACAAAACAGCTGCGGAAACAAGTGCAGAGTCCGTAATCTTCACTCCGTGGAAGACCTCATACCGATCCTTAATTCCACGAAGAATAGAAATCGTATCCTCTACTGTCGGCTGATCCACCAGAACCGGCTGGAAACGACGTTCCAGAGCCGCATCCTTTTCAATATATTTTCTGTATTCATCCAGAGTCGTCGCACCGATACAGTGCAGCTCACCCCGGGCCAGCATAGGCTTTAACAGATTGCCGGCATCCATAGAACCCTCTGTCTTTCCAGCGCCAACAATGGTATGAAGCTCGTCGATGAACAGAATAATCTGCCCCTCGCTCTTTTTTACCTCCTCCAGAACTGCCTTCAGACGTTCCTCAAACTCGCCCCGGTACTTGGCTCCTGCCACAAGCGCACCCATATCAAGGGCAAACAGCCTGCGGTTTTTCAAGCCCTCCGGCACATCACCACGGACAATTCGCTGAGCCAGTCCCTCTACAACAGCCGTCTTTCCGACGCCAGGTTCACCAATCAGGACAGGATTATTTTTTGTCTTTCTGGACAGAATCTGAACCACATTCCGGATCTCACTGTCACGGCCAATCACCGGATCCAGCTTCTGATCCCTGGCCCGCTCCACCAGATCATATCCATATTTTTCCAAAGTGTCATAGGTTGCCTCCGGATTGTCACTGACCACTCGCTGATTTCCCCGCACCGTAGACAGGGCCTGCAAAAACGAATCCCTGCTGATGCTGTACTGCCTGAACAGCTCCTTCATGGTTCTGTCTGCATACTTCATCAGAGCCAGGAAAATATGCTCTACCGATACATATTCATCTCCCATGCCCTTCGATTCATCCTCTGCATGAATCAGCACCTTGTTCAGATCACTGCTGATATATATCTGACTGCTGCCGCTTACCTTCGGAAGTCCCGCCAGCTTCTGCTCTGCCTCATTGACAATCATCTCTTTGGAAATTCCCATTTTCGTCAGCAGCTTCAGAATCAGGCTGTCCTCCAAAGTCAGAAGGCTGTAAAACAAATGCTCCTGCTCAATCTGCTGATTTCCGTACTCATAGGCATATTTCTCACAGTTTTGTACCGCTTCCATAGACTTCTGAGTAAATTTATTAATATTCATAGCTGTTCCTCCTTTCGGAACATGTGCATTTCATGCGTTTTTCTTGTTCTACACGGAATATAACACATGTTATTAGCCATGTCAAGAGGTGAGTGCTAATTTTTTGTGGAAATTTTGTGAAGCCTTGATTTTACAGGCTTCACAGGGATTGTTCACTTGCTTTCGCACTCGATTTTCTTGATTTGACCACATTTTTACAATAAATTCTTGGAAAAATATATTTGTCTGATTTTTTTACCACATTTTACGACAACAACTTATGTTTTATACCACAGCAGTCACAGTTTCTAGCAGGTTCATTTTAGACATCTCATTCTCCACATGAGACTTCTCTGCAATATGATTATAGACATTCGTTGTAATCTGTGCATCTGAATGGCCCATCACATACTGCATAACTTTGGGATTGACGTTATTCTCACCCAGTCTGGTACATCCCGTATGACGAAGGGTATGTGACGAAACAGGAGGCCTCAGCTCCGGCTCTCGCTCCTCTTCTTCCAATTTTCTTTCTTATTATAGGCATTAACAATATTCTTCAGAAAGCTGTTCACTCCCACTGGCATGATCAAATGTCCATGCTTTGTATTGAAAATGAATCCACTACGTCCGCCAATCTCCACATTACTCTGTTCAACAAACCCCAGAAGTTTTCCTGCTGTTCCAGTGTCAGCGCTTCTTTCTTCTTTGCCACGAGCAAAAGAGCTGGATGCCATCTTTATCTTTACTTGATACCTGTCACACGTGCCACATCATATAATTGCTGAATGTTGTCATCATGAAGCCAGTTATCATCTGGGCAGTTATAGACACACGGACTGTAAACCAGATAATTTGTGGTCAAATCATCTACCGAAAGCAGTTTCTTCACAGAAAACGCATTATTGCCTGTCAGCACAATGACCTTTACATTTTCCAAAACCACTTCATCCAGCTTATCCTCAAATTCCTTATCTTCATCGTACCAGAAAATGATACGATGCTAATAAAACTCCGGCAGAGGTGCAGCAAACCTACGATTTAAATCTTGTATTACTTTGTCTGTATCCATACTGCTCCTCCTACCTTATAATTTTCCAATTTGCTTTTCGTTTTGTTCCGCTCCGTACCAATCTGCCTTTTTCCTGTAAAGAAGCGAACATTCGAGAAACTGTTCTTTTCGATATACCCATTTCTTCTGCATAATATGCCTGTGTTGCAGACGGATTTTTCTCTATAATCTGCAACAATTTTTCTATCTGCGTCTTTTCTTTATTAAGTGATACTTCAGCGCCATTAGTGCCATTTCCGTCATCATTGACGCCATAATTAACGCCATTAGTACCATTTTCAGTGCCATTGGCGTTAATCATGGCGTTATTGGTATCAACCTGGCCTCGATAAATATTGATACGCAAATCAACTTCGCCACCAATAAACTCCGGCTCCTGCAGTCCGGCAGCTTTTACTTTGTCTATAATTCTCGGAATGCCGCTTCCCCAATGCTCAATCAGATTCATATAAGCAAACGCATGAGCAAGAGCTTCATTTCTGATTTTAGAATAGCCTTCTTTCATACGCTCCATCGTTTGTCCCATTGGCAGCTTTCCTGGGGAAGTAATTTCTAATCGGTTGTCATATACCGCAACCTGTATCGTACCATGATCCAGATAACTACGATGTACCATAGCATTGATAATCAACTCACGAATAGCATCCGGTGGAATCTCATAAATATCCTGGCGATAAATTCCCACAATAGTAGCACCCAAATGAATATTTCTAAGAACAAACTGAAATGCTTCGTCTATCTGCTCCCAAAGCGGCCCTGTATATTCTCTACGGTCAACAAATACTGCTTTCGTTGTACCTTTGAACACACCACATTGCGTTGCAACATGAAGTCCTCCGTTACCAGTCAAAATAGCAAACGCATTGGATGGATAATCTTTTCCATCACGCTCAATCAAAACGCCCCAGGAGCGCAACTGCTGTCTGCCTACATCTTTAATCGATGCTTTCTGTTCCTCTGTACAGGCATTTCTGACAGCCTGCTCCTTCATAGCTTTGCAAAGGGCATCAATATCTTCATCTGCAACATTTAACCCAGTACATAAAGACTGATCGTAGTAACGATTGCTTCCCTCAAACAACAATTCTTTTATCATATACTCATCGGCAAGACGTGTAGTTCCGGCAACACGGACATATACACCGCCATCTCTGCCAAGAGCTTTGATATAATATGGACGCTGTCTGCCCGCAGAAACCTCTACCACAATAACAGTTTTACCATCAACCGTCTGTAACGTAATATCCGGGATAATTGCCGGTTCACAGCTGTCTGATAC
>UMFI01040540.1_pt1 | contig 33030 bp, 28 predicted proteins | sample 1964951 | NCBI WGS metagenome assembly UMFI01 (sample SAMEA4836040, study PRJEB28245) | human gut metagenome | biome: gut microbiome; material: fecal sample | place: Denmark | collected 2008 | reverse complement strand
CAGTGGTCTCTGGCAGATTATGTGGATAAGGGAATCGCGATGCTGGACAATGAAAACGGATTTTTCATGATGGTAGAGGGCGGAAAGATTGACTGGGCCTGCCATGCGAACGATGCAGCATCTACCATTGCAGATACCATTGCCCTGGACGATGCGGTTGAAAAAGCGGTAGAGTTCTATGAAGAGCATCCGGAAGAGACCCTGATCCTGGTAACGGGCGATCATGAGACAGGAGGTCTGACGATTGGATTTGCAGGAACGGATTATGATACTTTCCTGACCAATTTTGAGAACCAGAAAATTTCTTATGCGAAATATGATTCTGACTATGTGAAAGCATATAAGGAGAATAAAACAGATTTTGAAACTGTTATGAAGGATGTGGAGCAGCTGTTTGGACTTTTGGCACCTTCTGGAGAAGGACAGCAGGCAGCTCAGCAGAAAGACAGTGCGGATTTTCATCCGGAATCCGACAACAGCGGCGCTCTGGAAATGACAGAGTATGAGTATGGTCTCTTAAAGGAAGCTTATGAAACAACCATGACCCGTACCGGGGAGGAGTCTGAATTTGGTCAGGAGGAGTACATTAAGTACGGAAGCTATGAGCCGCTGACTGTGACGATTACCCACATTTTAAATAATAAGAGTGGTGTTAATTTCGGTTCTTATGCTCACACAGGTCTTCCTGTTGAGGTACTGGCAGAGGGTGCCGGCGCAGAGGTCTTTGACGGATACTATGACAACACAGATATTTATAAAAAAATGGCATCCCTGTTAGGAGTACAATAATATGATCAAACAGCTTTTCTCCCGGCAGAAAAGTGTGATTTTAACAACCTTAATCGGTCTGATTTTCATAGCGGTCCTCATAGCCCTGCCAACAGGCTATGAGGATGCTTTGATTTACAAAGGGACGGAGCGGGCTGTAGGAACGGTTGTTGCCACAGATAATTCTGCCATTATTCCATCTGGACTGATTCAGTCCGGAGAGCAGATGTGTACCATTGAAATTGAAAACGGAAAATTTAAGGGACAGACTTTGACAGGAGTCAATTTTCTGAGTGGTTCTCTGGAAAAGGACAAAATATTTAAAGAAGGAGATCGTGCACTTTTGACTATCAGCTGTCAGGAGGATACGATAAAATCCGTTGTTTTATCGGATCACTACCGGTTGGATAAGGAAATAATCCTGCTGTTGGTTTTTGCTGTGTTTTTGATTGCATTTGCAGGAAAAAACGGAATTCAGGCTGTACTTTCCTTTGGAATTACAGTACTTGTTATCTGGAAAATTTTGGTTCCCTGCTATTTAAAGGGATATTCACCTGTCTGGACTGGAATCCTTATTACGGTTATTTTGACGGTTATGATTATCTTTTTTGTGTATGGTGCAGATATTCGAACCGTTACAGCGTCGGCTGGCTCTCTTCTTGGAGTAGCAGTTACCTGTGTGCTTGGAATTCTTTTTACGGATTTATTCCGGATACATGGTGCGGTGATGCCAAATGCAGAGTCCCTTCTCTATAGTGGTTATCAGGATCTGGATTTGACATCGATTTTTATGAGCAGTATTTTTATTGGAGCTTCGGGTGCTATGATGGATTTGGCCGTGGATATTACTTCTGCAGTTTGGGAAGTCGTAGAGAAAAAACCGGATATTTCTGCAAAAGAAGCCATGCTTTCCGGAATTCGAGTAGGAAGAGCGGCAATGGGAACGATGACAACTACGCTTCTTCTTGCATATTCCGGAGGATATATAGCACTCCTTATGGTTTTTATGGCTCAGGGAACACCGGTGGATCATATCTTGAATTATAAATATGTGGCATCAGAAATTCTGGATACTGTGGTAGGAAGCTTTGGCCTGGTTACAGTTGCTCCATTTACAGCGGCAGCAGCAGGTTTGCTCCTGACAAGAGGAAAGGCGAAACAGGAATGATGAAACAGGAGCAGACCTCTTTCCTTGTGTAGACTTTGAGACAAAACCATTGTATAATAAGAGAGGTTTAGAATGTCGGCGTCCTGGATATAGGAATTCTGAATGACAGAAAACTGCAGACAGAATTTGTGTATCCAGGGCGCTTTTCAGAAGTGTATTCGGGAGGGAACATGAACACGACAGCAGAAAAGAAGGCAAAATTAAAAGAAAAATACGGCCGGAGCCAGGAGGAGACGCTCCGCTGCAGTGAATATGCAAAAAAGTGGTGGCCCAAGGAGACTTCTCATCGAATGAGAATTGCCGACGAGGTCAGAAATCAGATCTTTTTATTTGATCTTCCCTGGGATATGGAGCAGACGGCAGAGCCGGTGACCTTTGAGGGGGAGATTGACTGGTCCTATCAGCCCGGACCGGATCCGGAATTTATTTTCCAGATGAACCGTCATCAGTACTGGATCTGTCTGGGACAGGCGTATGCCATGACTGGGGATGAAGCTTATGCAGAGTGCTTTGCATCTCAGCTGGTTCACTGGATCAAGAAGAATCCTCTGACAGAGGAAACAAAGGGAACCACCTGGAGAACCATTGAGGCGGGAATCCGGGGAATTAACTGGCTTCGGGCAATGGGATACTTTGTGGACAGTCCTGCAGTAACAGACGAGGTATTTGAACAGTTTTTGTCATGTATGAAGGAGCACGGCGTTTATCTGGCTGCCTGTGAGCGTCCGTTTTCCACAAAGAGCAACTGGGGGGTACTGGAAAATAACGGACTGTTTGCAATTGCTCATCTTTTACAGGAAACAGGAGACTGCCCGGAGGCCGGAGCGTGGATCAAGCTGGCGAAGAAGCGTCTGATCCGTCAGAATTGGGTTCAGATTCTTGATGACGGAGTGCAGTGGGAAATGTCCCCCATGTACCACAATGAGGTTCTCAAATGCTTCCTGGAGGCGCTGCAGACAGCGGCATTTTATGATGATGAATTCCCGCAGGAATTCCAGGACAAGGTAAAATCCATGGTGCTTGCAGATCGGATCTGGCAGAAGCCGGATAAAAGCCAGCCCTCTGGCGGTGACAGCGATGTGACAGATCTGAGAGATCTTCTTACAGCAGGTGCATTCTGGTTTGAGGATCCGGTTCTGAAATCCGGCGGATATGATCGGATGGATTATGAGGGAATCTGGAATTACGGAATCTGCGCGCAGGTGCGGTATGAAGCCCTTGCCTCCTGCGAACCGGAGAGTCTGGACTGCTGGCTTTCTGACAGCGGAAACTGGTATCTGCGTTCCTCCTGGAGTGAGGATGCGGATTACCTTCATATGCGGTGCGGAAGTCTGGGCGGAGGACACGGACATTTTGACAAGGGACATCTGGATCTGGTAATTGGAGGAGAGGATGTACTGGTAGATCCGGGCAGGTATACTTATGTAGACGGAACGGAAAGACGGATGTTAAAAAGTACAAAGGCTCACAATACTGTGACAGTAGACAGTGAGGAATATACCCACTGTGTTGATTCCTGGGGTGTGAAGGGACTCTGGCCCTCTGTAGGCGGAGCCATGAGCAGAAAGGGCAAGTATGGATTTGCAGAATGCGGCCATCTGGGGTATATTGACCGGGGCGTTTATGTGGAACGCCGGGTACTGGCTGTAGGAACAAGGATTTATGTGGTTATGGATACCTGCTATGGAAATGGAGATCACACATTGACCCAGCATTTCCATCCGGCTTTGAATCAAAAAGTGACTGTCCGGGAGAATGGTTTTATCCTGGAAGGAGAAAAGAGCCGCGCAGAATTCTTCTGTATTTCCGGGCAGGAGGGAAGCATTGTATTGGAGGAGGAGGCTTTCCCCGTATCTCTCCATTACAATCAGATAGAAAATGGAACGATGGTTTCCTGCAAAAAACAGGGAAATGGCGTGTTTGGAATGATGACTGTGATTGTCTGCAGTGATCTGAATGAAAATGAGACGGGAGCCTGGGCAGAGGCAGTTCCTGTTATGTCCGCAATGGCTGGAACACCTTTAAGCAGCCATGAGGCAGACGGAGTACGAATTCAGGCGCAGGGTCACACCTGGCTGGTAGTCAATGCCCATGTGGAGGCTGGAGCCAGCTGCGAGTATATCGGCGCAGAGGGAAGGTTTGGCCTGGGCCGGGTGATGGCTGCAGAGGATGAAGAAGAGGATATGACTGTTTTGAAATGGTAATGAAGAATAAACGCAATTTCCTGTGATATAAAAATACAGCTCCCTTTCAGGAGAGAGGCTTTATTTCTCTGCCTCTCTCCTGAAAGGGAGCATTTTTTGATGAACTTAATAATTAATTCCTGATATGGCAAGCTTTCCATCACGGAGCCCAAATATAATATTTTCGGTGCCGCCTTCCTTTGTTAAAACAAATCCGGCCCTGCTGGGAGGCAGGTTGGTTTCATCTGCCTGAGCAATGGAGGTCATCAGGCCTTCTGTAAAGATTTTTTCTTTTCCCAGGGAAAGAAAATCCTCTTTGCTTTCCACAGATTGGCTGCCTGAGGTAAAGCCGATATACAGGGGATAGGCGGCCAAATCGGCCAGAGCTTCCAGATCCTGTTCGGAAACAGCCGTTTTTATCTTTCCGGCAAATTCTGCTGCTTCTGCGGAATCTACATCAAAATTATCTATAGGCAGCGCTCCGTTTCCTGCGGCTTCTTTCGCTGTCTTATTCTCCGATGAATTTTCTTCGACTGATTCCTGAACTGTGATTTCCTGGGACACCTCTTCTCCTGCTTCTAATTCCCCTGTCAGCTCCTGAAACGTGATGGAAAGCTGATCCTCCATGTATCGCAATACGGCAATTTTTCCGTCTTTTCTCCAGGTTCTGTCTTTGCTGCCTCCTTCAGAAGGAGCGCTTTCTTCAGAGGCAGAAGTTCCGATATGCTGGGTGAGGCGCTCTGTCCACTGCGCTATCTCCTCGTCCGTTACCTTGCGTTCTCCGCTTACAAGGTGCATGGAAACAGAATCAACAATACCGTCCTCCCGGCAGGTTGTATAAACCGGAATGGTTTCTCCATATAGATTGGCCTGAAAGATTCGCCCAATGTAAAAGGAGTGATCAGAAGACCAGTTTTCTTCACTGCCGCCCAGCAATGCTTTCGTATCCTCATCCTTCATTCCGAGAAGCTGTGCAATAGAGGACAGAGAATCGGAGTCAGCAATAGTCTGTGCTTCAGTCAGTGTTTCTGCGGGAACGCTGTCTGTTTCTGTTTGAGATTCTGCCTTTGATGTGGTTTCCACTGATGCGGTTTCATTGCTGCATCCTGCCAGCAGAGCCATAGATACTGCGACAATCCAGATTTTCCATTTTTTCATTTTTTATTCCACCTTTCTTTGGTTTTATTATTTTATGTTTTTATTTTTCATATTTTCTGAATTATGAGGCTATTCATTCCTTTCCACAACACCATAAAGTAAAATATCAAGAGCCTTCTGCCTTTTTTTCTCCAGCTTTTTGAATTCTTCTTCAGATAAATCTGAAAAGGAATATCTGGCGTTTATAAAATCCTGAAACTGCCGGAAGGTTTCAATTACATCTTCTTTGGTAATCTGCGGGCGCAGTGAAACAGGCTCCAGGATTTGCTCCAGAATCTGGATATTAAAGCTGTCGAAGCTGTGTTTGATGCTCTGTATTTCCGATTTTAAATGGGAGGGAGGAGCAATCGTGGCTTCACAGAATATTCTCTGATAAACAGGATTTTCTTTGAAGAAATTGCTTCTGGCAAAGAAGTATTCTTCCAGCTGGCTCCGGAGATTTTGGGAGGACTGGCATATGGATTGCTTCAGATATTCAGTAAGCTTAACAAAGCATTCCTCTACACAGGCTAAAAAAAGATCATCCTTTGCGGCGAAATAGTGATAAATAATTCCTTTAGAGATATCCTGGGCAGCACATATGGCATTGACAGAACTGGCACCGTAACCCTGTCTGGAAAACTCCGCCAGGGCGCTGTCCATAATGCGCCTTCGGGTTTGCTGGTTCTTTTCTTCACGCTTCATAAAATCACCCCAATAATTATTGACCATATAGTCGATAATTATTATATTGTTTTTAGACTGATTGGTCAATAATTTTTTTATAAAGTTTTTCTTACGGTATTAGAACATAATATAAAGCGAAGACGCAAAAAATCCGAAAAGAATCTTCTGATTTTTGATTCTTTCCGGATTTTTGTGTAGGTGTATGAGATGGAGCTTCAGAATGGGAAAGTTCCGCTGAAGCTGTTGATTAAAGCTTACAGGCTCTGATGTGCAGCATCTGCAGCCCGGAGAATATAACTGATTTCCGGATACTGATTATGCTGCAGAATCTGAGGAGTAATTTCAATTTTGGGTGATACGTTTTTTGTGTACAGAAAGCGGTTTCTGATAAAAATTCGGAAATGCTGTCCGTCAAGCTGAACAGCAATTCTGCCGGGAGTAAAATCTGCCAGCTTCAGAAGGGCTTTGACCAGCTTTTCTGGAATTACGATTTCAGAGCAGTCTTTTGTATAGGTATAAAAGCGGTTTCGAAGCTCTGCGCTCTGGCTGCTGTCTGCAGAATGAAAGTCTTTAAAAAAATCTTCTCTCGCTGAGTCAGAGATAAGCTCTTTATCCCAAATGGTGCAGGAAATGGGGAAGCTTTCTTTGAAACAGATCTCGAACCAGTTGCCTGACAGGAAGTCGAAAACCGGCTTTTCGTTTCCGCGCTTGATGGATTTTGCAGAAACATAATCGCTGGTTACATCGCTTAAAAATACAGGCAGAGCCTGATAGCTGCCATGTACGATATCCCGAATCAGCAGGCTTTTTTCATGTTCAATGGGAATCATACCTGCATTTAAGATTGCTTTCGGGTCCAGGCCATCTTTTTCCTGATAAGAGATATTTTTAAGGAAGGGCCTCAGACATTCTTCCAGAGTAGCTGTTTTTACAGCCTTTTGATATCGTTTGGACTGCTTACGGAAAACAAACAGGTAAAAGAGGAAAACCAGTCCGTAAAGAAGGAAGGAGAGGGGAGAGTGTCTCAGAGTAAGAATCAGGCTGACTATTAGTCCAGCGGCGCAGATGGCAACCATAATTTGGGCAGTTCTTTTTTCCTGCTGTATTTTATTTAGTTTGTCGTTCATAATTTCAGTCCTTTCTGAATGATTTATCCAGGAATATTATACCAGAGGCGAGGGGGAATGAGAAGAACAATCAAACAGAAAAAATGCTTTTGCATACTTTTGTAATTTCAATAAATCAAAATGCAGAACAGACCTATCATTCCATTCGCCAGTCTATTGTATCAGCACAGCATAAGCTAAGTGCTGCGGTGAACTACGCAATGGTAATAACTTACTGGGAAATTGGCGAACAGATTTATAAAGTGTGTGGAGAAAATGACAGAGCAATTGACCACCTTCAGCATTTGCGTAAGCGGGAGGTTCCGGTTTTGGGTGTCCGCAGAGGAACTGGAGCTGATCCATCAAAAGATGCAGCAATACGGGACAGAAAATTTGAGCGCTTATCTGCGGAAAATGGCACTGGATGGGTATGTGGTCAAACTGGATCTGCCGGAGCTGGTCTCCCTAATGCGCCGAAGCAGCAACAACTTGAATCAGATGACCCGCAAAGTGCATGAGACGGGGCGGGGTTATGATGCTGACCTTTGAAAAAGTGTTGGAGATTTTTACGGATTATCTGGTCGCAGACGGGAGTTGACGGAAGATGATGTAAAAGAAGCGGATGTCCTGTGCAAACGGCATCTGGAGCGTTGGAAGGAGGAACTGGAATGAAGATTTTGAAATGCCTGTTGATGATTGTAACTGCACCGGTCATTTTGGTGCTGACTCTTTTTGTCTGGCTCAGCTGGGTTTGCTATTTATAATTCTTGTGTTTTCGCTTCTTTCCTGTTGTGCATGATTTGTATTTGATATACAAGAACGGGAATCAGAGAAATCAAAGCAAGCACACCAAAAACAATCGAATGATTTATAACTGCAAATATTGCAAACATAAGCAGTATTAACAACCATGGATTACGCAGATTTCTGTAATAGTTTCCTTTGTCATCATAGGAAGTATGAAGTTCAAACGGTTTTCCGTCATTCTCTTTTTCTACAATCAGCAATTCACGATTGAAAGTTGTAGCGTTGGTCGCAATGCGTCCACCTTTTTCAGCCCATGGTCGCCAACGCACCTTACCAACAGAATAGTTAAGATTGATATTTTTGAAAAACACCTTATAACCCATATCTTCTAAAAAAAGAAAATAGTCGTTTACATTTTCTTTCGATTTTTCTCCGATAAATTCTACACAGTATTTTACTTCATTAGGCTTACATTCTTCAAACTCATATAACATTTTCCCAGCTCGAATAAGACGATAGCCTTTCTCCGACATTTTATTCAGCCAATTTGCCTGTGCATTTAACAGACCACCAAAAAAATGATAACATTTTTTGCTCATACTGTACCTCCAATAATTCCACTTGCAACCCCTACAAGTTCTTCAAGTCTTACAAGTTCTTTTTCTGCAACTTCTTTCCCCAGTGAAGTAATGATGTATGCTTTTTTTCTACCTTCACAATCTCCACAAGGCTTAATCCATTCTTTTTCCTGCAAAGAGTTCAATGCACCATACAAAGTGCCAGCTCCCAATGAAAGCCGCCCACCTGTTTTTTCTTCAATAAATTGCATGACAGCATATCCATGTTTTGGAGCATAAAGGGAAAGTAGAATGTAAAATGTCACTTCTGTAAGCGCACCACCTTTCACATTGTCCCGCATTGTTTACCCTCCTTATTACGGTTACTGTAATAAATATATCACTAACCGTAATAGAAGTCAACAGCGTTCAAAAGGATTTAAGAAATATGAAAATGGAACAGCAACATTAAATGTCTCTGCTCCATTCTCATTCGGAATAGTAGGGTGTCCGCCTGTGTATATTATTGTGTTACTTTACCACACATGAGCATTCACGGATGGTTTGTAGTGCGGCTTGTTGTCATCATTCTTGCCCGTTTAATCAAATCTGAGCGGAGAATACTAATTTGAAAGCGGGTTACTTTATTGTATATGTTTCTGGTTGTGGCAGAGATTGCTGTTCTGCGTACTCACATCGTAAAGTATGCCAAGAACCGTGAGATCTATGTGGTATACCACAAGGCGGGCTACTCTAAGAAATTCCGGGAAGAATATGAGAAAGAAATTCTGCTCCACCCGGCTGCTAAGAATGCCTTTGATGAAATGGGCATTAAGAAGCTGCCCAAGGTCAAAGAGTTGCAGACAGAGTATGCGAAATTGCTGGAAGAAAAGAAAAAGACTGTAGTAGAAAGGAATTAATTGACTGAAACAGTGCGTTAAAAACAGGAGCGTCGGATATAGAATCCGCTGCTCCTGTTTTTAAAGGGAAAAAGATTTTGTGAATGAAATCAGTTTTTGTGTATTGCTGTTGATGTATTTTCCTTTTTTCCAGACCAGACCAATTTCCTGCGTAATGGAAGGACGGATCGGAATATTAACGATATCTTTCATGTTTTTGGCAAGAGAGGAGTATAAAAAAGCTCCTCCTAAATTGTGATGGATGAATTCCTGAATTGTATACAGCTGGCTGGCATGCAGAAGAACATGAGGTTTTATATTTAGTTTTTCAAACAGAGTCAGCAGTGTTTGATTTTGTACAGAATCTGTATTATACATAATCAATGGCTCATTTTTCAGCATATCAACCGATATTTCTTTTTCCTTTGACAGAGGGTTGCTTTTTGAAACGCAAAATACGATTTTATCCGATAAAATTTGATAAAAATTCAGTTGTTCAATTTCGTGAAAGTTCATATTGACTATGGCTGCGTCCAGAATATCATCTTGCACAAGTCTGGCTGCCCGGACCGAACCATACTCAAAAAGTTCTACGGGAATATCGGGATATTTTCTTTGAAAGTCAAGCAGCATATCTGGAAAAAAAACAGTACTGATAAGAGGAGGAATTCCTACTTTAACGGGGATAACCTGCTTACCCAAATCATAGAGTTCAGAAGAAGTCTGTTTGATGGTATTTAAAAGCTGATTGGCTTTCTGGTAAAATGCTTCTCCTTCTTTTGTCAGTGTCATATGGTTTTTTGTCCGGTTGAAAAGGTTGATAGAAAATTCTTTTTCTAATTCCCGAATGGCGTTGGAGATGGCTGGCTGCGTTACATAAAGTTTCTGAGCGGCCTGGGTAATGCTGTGATACTGACTGACTGCACAGAAATATTCTAACTGGATAATTTTCATGATATTCCCACCTTGATACGAAAAATATTAAAACGATCATCTTATGCAAAATGTCCGAAGAAACCGTATATCTCTTTGAATTATATCATAATTTTTGGTTAATGTGTTTAAAAAATCTCGAAGTGTTAAGCTTTTTTTATACGGGTATCATTTTAACTAAATATACAAAGTACAGGGAAAGGGCTATAATGCAGACATAACAAACAGTAATAATTCGGCCGTATTGTTGTGTTTGGAATCAAAGGATGAAAATTCATCCGTCAATTACTATGGAATGTATAAGGAGGGAATGAGATGAGTCAGGCAACGATTACTCTTCTGTTTCTCGCATTTGCGATAGTTATGTTTGTTATGGAAAAACTACCGCTGGGAGTTACTTCCATGATCGTATGTATTGGTCTGGTAGTTACTGGGGTTTTGGATGTGGGAACAGCCTTTGCAGGATTTATTGACAGCAATGTAATCTTGTTTGTAGCTATGTTCATTGTAGGCGGCGCTCTGTTTGAAACAGGTATGGCAAATAAAATTGGAAGTTTAGTGACACGGTTTGCCAAGACCGAGAGGATGCTGATTGTAGCGATCATGGTTATCGTGGGAGCGATGAGCGGCGTGCTGTCCAACACAGGAACGGCAGCAGTGCTGATTCCGGTAGTGGTTGGAATTGCAGCAAAGTCAGGATACAGACGTTCCAGATTTCTGATGCCGCTGGTATTTGCGGCAGCTATGGGCGGCAACCTTTCACTGATTGGTGCACCAGGAAATATGATTGCACAAAGCGCCCTGGAAAAGATTGGATTGAAATTTGGATTCTTTGAGTATGCCATTGTAGGACTTCCAATTTTAATAGTGGGAATCCTGTTTTACGCAACAGTGGGATATAAATTGCTTCCGAATCGTGAGCCACAGGATCAGGAGGATTTCTATACAGAGAAAGATTTCAATCAGGTGCCGGCGTGGAAGCAGTGGACCTCTCTGGTAATTTTAGTGATGACTCTTCTGGCTATGATTTTTGAGGATCAGATTGGAATTAAACTTTGTATTTCTGGAGGAATCGGTGCTTTGCTCCTAATTTTGACTGGTGTTATTTCGGAAAAAGAAGCGTTAAAATCCATTGATTTAAAAACGATTTTCTTGTTCGGAGGAACCTTATCTCTGGCAGCAGCATTGGAGGAAACAGGGGCCGGAGCTATGATTGCAGACAAGGTAATCGGTGCACTGGGAGCATCGCCTTCTCCCTATATGCTTACTTTCGTAGTATTTCTCTTGTGCTGCATTATGACGAATTTTATGTCTAATACAGCTACTACAGCATTGATGGTTCCGATTTGTCTGTCCATTGCGCAGGGGATGGGAGCAGACCCAAGGGCTGTATTGATGGCTTGTGTAATAGGCGGTTCCTGTGCTTATGCAACGCCGATCGGAATGCCTGCAAACACCATGGTTGTGGGAATCGGAGGTTATCGGTTTATGGATTATGTGAAAGCAGGACTTCCATTGATTTTCATTGCAACAATTGTAAGTATGATAATCCTTCCTGCTGCATTTCCGTTCTTCCCGTAAGAATGGTGTTTTAGAAGAAGTGTCTTTCCGGAAAGACATTATAATATAAAGGAGGCAAAGAAAAATGAGCAAGAAAGAACAAGTGGAGCAGCTGACTGCGTATATGGCTAATTTTGTAGCTTATACTGCAAAAGTGCTGCCGGATGATGTAATTGAGAAATTGGATGAATTGGCAGAGCAGGAAGACAGCCCGCTTTCCAAGGTGATTTACAGTACCATGAAAAGAAACCAGGAGCTGGCAAGAACTCTGAATCGTCCCAGTTGTCAGGATACAGGTGTGCTGCAGTTCTGGGTAAAATGCGGAACAAAATTTCCTCTGATTGGAGAATTAGAAGGACTGTTAAAAGATGCAGTTGTAAAGGCGACTTTTGAGGCTCCGCTGCGTCATAACAGCGTAGAAACTTTTGATGAGTACAATACTGGTAAAAATGTGGGAAAGGGAACTCCCAGCGTATTCTGGGATATTATACCCGATAGTGATCAGTGTGAAATTTATACCTACATGGCTGGTGGTGGATGTACTCTTCCAGGTAAAGCAATGGTCTTAATGCCAGGTGAAGGATATGAAGGAGTTGCAAAATTTGTGCTGGATGTGATGACTTCTTATGGATTGAATGCCTGTCCTCCCCTTCTGGTAGGTGTAGGCGTAGCAACATCTATTGAAACGGCAGCATTGCTTTCTAAAAAGGCTTTGATGCGCCCTCTTGGAAGTCATAATGAAAATGAACGGGCAGCTTCTATGGAGAAACTGTTAGAGGATGGTATCAACGCAATTGGCCTTGGACCGCAGGGAATGGGCGGTAAATACTCGGTTTTAGGTGTCCATGTAGAAAATACAGCCAGACATCCATCTGCCATTGGTGTTGCAGTAAACGTGGGATGCTGGTCCCACCGGCGCGGCCATATTATTTTTGATAAGGATTTAAACTATACGATTACAACACATTCGGGGGTGACTTTATAATGTTGGAAATCAAAGATGGAAAAAAGATTTTAACGACTCCGATATCTGCGGAGGATTTGAAGGATATTCATGTAGGCGATATTGTATATCTAAATGGAAGTATGACAACCTGTCGTGATGTAGCTCACAGGCGTCTGGTGGAAGGTGGACGGGAGCTTCCAGTGGATGTGCGGGATGCGGCAATTTTCCATGCAGGTCCGATCATCCGTCCTCTGGAAAATGATAAATTTGAGATGGTGTCAGTAGGGCCGACTACTAGTATGCGCATGGAAAAATTTGAGAAAGAATTTGTGGAAAAAACCGGAGTAAAGGTAATTATTGGAAAAGGGGGTATGGGACCGAATACAGAGTATGCATGCAAAAATTATAAAGCGATTCATTGTGTATTCCCAGCAGGAAATGCTGTGGTAGCAGCTGTGGAGGTAGAAGAAATTGTGGATGCCCAGTGGAGGGATTTGGGAATGCCGGAAACCCTGTGGCATTGCCGGGTAAAAGAATTTGGACCTTTAATCGTTTCCATTGATACAGAGGGAAGAAATCTGTTTGAAGAAAATAAAGTGATTTTTAATGAGAGGAAAGAGAAAGCATTAGAAGAAATCTGCAAGCATGTAAGCTTTATTAAGTAGATGAGAAAACATCTCCATGGTATCGTTGCCCTACGAGAGGATGTGACTGTCAAGCAATTAAATGTGATTTTGCAGAGGAGTCTATTCTCAAAGCAATGAAAGAATGGTTGGCAGAGTATACAGTTGAAATGTTTACCAAGCGCAATGATACTTTGACCAGAGAGATGCGTAAGTTACAGGCATCAGAAGCTGATCTGCTGAAGAAGCAATCATCCCAGTCTGATATAAAAAATGCAGAAGCAGAAATTATTCCTACTACTCAACGGATTTTAGATAGTTATTCTCGATTGTCAGTCCCTGAAAAGAATAGTTGTAACAGTTCAGCCTAAAGCTTCTTGCCCGCTTACAGCGGACAAGAAGCTTTAGGCGTCCGCCTTATGTGGATTCGGTCAGAAAAATTCTTATGAAAGCAAGCTTTCAACAAGTTTTTCTGACCGAATCCCCGCAAGGCTGAACTGTTACGAATAGTTTATGGAAGATTGCTTATTCCAGTATGATATCTCGACTATCGCCTTCTTTTGTGGTATAATTCAGCATTATGCAGTCGCGAAGGGAGGCATTTTTATGGGCGAACAGAAGCCTGAAAAAAAGAAAAAACATATATGTGCTGGTCTGTTGGCCCATGTAGATGCAGGAAAAACTACACTTTCTGAAGGGATTTTGTATCAGACAGGAACCATTCGAAAGCTGGGAAGAGTGGATAACAGAGATGCCTATCTGGACACCTATGCGCTGGAACGGGCAAGGGGAATTACGATATTTTCCAAACAGGCGCAGCTGACTTTAGGCGATTTGGAGGTGACGCTTCTTGATACGCCGGGACATGTGGATTTTTCGGCAGAGATGGAACGGACACTGCAGGTTCTGGACTGCGCGATTCTTGTTGTCAGCGGCGCGGACGGAGTACAGGGTCACACAGAAACCCTGTGGAGGCTGCTCAGGAGGTATGAGATTCCCACTTTTTTATTTGTGAATAAAATGGATCAGCCAGGAACGGATAAACAGCATCTTTTGGAAGATATTCGTTCTCATTTGGATGAAAACTGTATTGACTTTTCTCTTGAGAGCCAGGATGAAGAGAGTCTGGAAACACTGGCTATGTGTGATGAACAGGTTCTGGAGAGATATCTGGAAGATGGTCTGATTCTGGATGAAGAAGTTTGCCGGATGATCAGAGAAAGAAAGGTGTTTCCTTGTTATTTTGGCTCTGCATTGAAACTGCAGGGGGTAGAGGAACTTCTAAAGGGGTTGGAAAAATGGATGACGCCGCCGGTTTACGGAAAGGAATTCGGGGCAAAGGTTTACAAAATTTCCCGGGATGAGCAGGGAAACCGGCTGACCCATTTAAAAATTACCGGAGGCACATTGAAGGTAAAGGATGTGATCGCGGTTCCGGGAATGGAAGAGGGAGAAAAGGTTAACCAGATCCGAGTTTATTCTGGTGCGAAGGCGGAGATGATTTCAGAGGCAGAGGCCGGAATGATCTGTGCAGTGACTGGATTGACAGAGACAAAGCCAGGGCAGGGACTGGGGGCGGAATCAGAGTCAGAGCTGCCTCTTCTTGAGCCTGTTTTGACCTATCGGGTAAATCTTCCGGAGGACTGTGATGTTCATAAAATGCTTCAGTGCCTGCGTCAGCTGGAGGAGGAGGAGCCGCAGCTCCATATTGTCTGGAACGAAACCCTGGGAGAAATCCATGTGCAGGTTATGGGACAGGTGCAGATGGAAGTGCTGAAAAGTCTGGCGGAAGAACGGTTTGGTGTGGATATTTCTTTTGACGCAGGAAATATTGTTTACAAGGAAACCATTACAGGTTCTGTGGAAGGAGTCGGCCATTTTGAGCCTTTGCGCCATTATGCAGAGGTACATCTTCTCCTGGAGCCGGCTGAGCCGGGCAGCGGTCTGCAGTTTGGAACCAGCTGCAGTGAGGATATGCTGGACAGAAACTGGCAGAGGCTGATTCTTACGCATCTGGAAGAAAAACGCCATGTAGGTGTTTTATGCGGAGGCGAAATTACGGACATGCGGATTACTCTGATTGCAGGCCGCGCCCATCAAAAGCATACAGAGGGCGGAGATTTCAGGCAGGCAACCTACCGGGCAGTTCGTCAGGGATTGAGGGAGGCAGGATGCCGCCTTCTGGAGCCCTATTATGATTTCCGGCTGGAGGTTCCCCAGGAAAATACAGGCCGTGCCATGGCAGATCTGGATCGGATGCAGGGAACCTTTGAGCCTCCTGTCCAGGAAGGAGAGCGAATGATTCTTTCCGGATCAGCGCCGGTTGCTTTGATGCGCGATTATCAGAAGGAAGTGATTTCCTATACCAGAGGCCGGGGCCGTCTTTTGTGTACCTTAAAGGGATATTTTCCCTGCCACAATGAAGAAGAGGTTGTGGCAGATTGCGGATATGATCCAGAGGCGGATCTGGAAAATCCTACCGGTTCTGTGTTCTGTGCCCATGGTGCAGGCTTTGTGGTTCCCTGGTATGAGGTCAAGGATTATATGCAGGTGGAAAGTCCGCTGAAAGTATCAGAAAAGGGGCTGGAAGCCGGGGAAAACAAGGAAAACAGCCGTAAGCCTCTGGGGGCAGGCGCAGGCATGGCTCCCGCCAGAAATTCAGGGGGTGCTTCACGAAGCTTTGGCGCAGATGAAAAGGAACTGGAGGCAATTTTTACCCGTACCTATGGAGAAAAACGCCGGAGACTTCCGGGGGAAAGCGGGCCCAGACTGGTAACCTTTGATCCGAAAAAACAGGGCGAAGCCTCCTATGGGCCAGACCGAATCCGAAGTCACGGGAATCCCGGATATATGAAGAAACAGCAAGAGCCAGAGGAGGAATATCTTCTGGTAGATGGCTATAATATTCTTTATGCCTGGGAGGATATGCGGGAGCTGATGCAGGTAACTCTGGATGGTGCCAGACATCGGTTAATGGATATACTCTGCAATTATCAGGGATACAAAAAGTGTCGTTTGATTGTGGTTTTTGATGCATACAAGGTTCCCGGCGGTGTTGGAAGCGCTCAGGATTATCACAATATTCATGTGGTTTACACAAAGGAAGCTGAGACGGCAGATCAGTATATTGAGAAATTTGCCCACGAAATGGGGCGGAGATACCGGGTAACAGTAGCCACTTCTGACGGTCTGGAACAGTTAATTATCCGGGGACAGGGCTGTATTCTGATGTCTGCTGCAGATCTGCGGGAGGACATTGAACGGATAGGCCGCCAGATCGAGGAAGAACAGGGACGTCTCCCAAGACCAGGCAAGAACTATCTTTTTCAAGATGTAGATAAAGAACTGGCTGAGTATCTGGAAAAGGTACGGCTGGGGAAAGATTAAGTCTGGAAAATGGCTCGGGGAATCCTGTTTTCCCGGGCTGTTTCAGGGAAATACGGATTTTAAAAGCTCGATAAAGCCTCGTTCTGTCCGATCCAGATAGGAATCTTTTTTGTAGACCACATTTACATCCCAGGCATCGGGAATTTCCCCGTATTGATAGCGGCAGAAGCAGTCTATTTCACCTAAAGCCTCCAGAGCCCGGCTGGGGACTATGGTGATTCCAAGGCCGGAATGGGCAAGCTGAACAGCAGAAATACAACTGGAAACCTCCATGGAAACCATGGGGGATATTTTCTTTTTTCGGAAAATTTCATCCGTTTTTTTGCGAATGGCATGTCCTTTTTTTATGGGAATAAAGGGCTGGCTTTGAAGAAATGCATCACGAACAATGTTGTGAATCGGATCTGCCAGATCCTCTTCCTTTACAACACCGGGAGCAGCAATAAGATATAGATTTTCCCGGTAAATACACTCTGTCTGCAGACCGCTGGGAAGATCCTTTAAATCCCGCGGAATAATGTAAAAGTTAATTTCATCCTTTAAAAGTGCTGACAAAAGATCGTCAGACATGGCTTCATAAATCTGAACTTCTACCTGAGGGAACATTTTTTTATAGGGCGGAATGACTCTGGGAAGCATATATCCGGCCCGTTCTGTGGGAAGCCCGAAAATGATCCGCCCTTTTTCTCCAAGACCGATATCCACTAATTCCCGGCGCAGATTGTCATTGAGGCGCAGAATTGTCCGGGCAGTATCTACATATTTTTCTCCTGCGTAGGTGAGAGTCAGGGGATAATTTTTCCGGTAAAACAGCTGTACACCGATATCCTGTTCTATCTTTGAAATAATATAGCTAAGAGACGGCTGAGAGATATAAAGCTTTTTTGCGGCCTCTGTAATGCTTCCGCAGTCCGCTACAGCTATCACATACTGCAAATCACGAAAATCCATGAAATTCCCTTCTTTCTATTATTATAATCAAGAACAATGCCTTGCCTTGGCACATTGCTATACAGAGCAATATACCAGAGTATTCGCTGAAATTCAAGAAAAGTATAGATAAATATATATAATGATCATGATGATATATGTATTTTACTGTTGACAATAAATTAACTATAATAAATATAGACACAAAATAAAATCTGCGGTCCGGCAGTAACCGTGGATCTTCCGCCGGGAGAAGGGGCGTTGGCAGCATCTGCGCTGCTATGATGGGAGCTGAGGCTGTGGTAATTGACGGAGCATTCCGTGACGCAGAGGGATGTGAAAGGATAGGATTTCCTGTTTTTGCGAAGGGACTGACTTGCCGAACAGCGGCAAAAAGCGGGCAGGGAACCATTCAGTCAGAGGTAAGCTGCGGTGGGATTTTGGTGCGTCCGGGCGATTTAATTGTAGGAGACAGAAACGGCGTGGTTGTGATTCCTCCGGAGGATGCAGAGGAGATTATGGAGCGGGCTGAAAGCAGGCGCAGGCTTCAGGAACTTCTGATAAAGCAGATGAAAAAAACGGGAAAGGTGATTCCAAAAATTTCCGAAAAGTATCTGTTGGAGAGCTGATTCATTATTACAAAAAAGGATGCAAAAGAAAATATTTTCAAGAGGATTCTGCATCAAAAGGGAATAGATAAAAGGTTAAAAAGTGAAAAGGAGAAAAGGAATATGGCAAAAAATTTATCACGAAAAATTCTGGAAGCCCATCTGGCAAAGCCCTCGGAAATGATTCCGGGAGAGGAAATATACTTGAAGGTAGATCAGACATTAACCCACGATATTAACGCGGTTATGACCTATCTGGCCTTTGAGCAGATTGGTTTGGATCGGACACAGGTGGAAACCAGTGTCAGCTATCTGGATCACAATCTGCTGTACCTGGATTATAAAACACCGGACGATCATATTTATCTGCAGTCTGTTGCAAAGAAATACGGAGTTTATGTATCGAGACCGGGAAACGGTATCTGTCATGCCGTACATGTTGCACGGTTTGGGGCGCCTGGAAAGCTGTCTATGGGCGGCGACAGCCACACCCCTCACGGCGGTTCCATTGGTATGATGTGTATTGGCGTAGGCGGAATGGATGTTGCAACAGCGATGACAGGAGTTCCCATGCGCCTGAAAATGCCGCAGATTATCCGTGTTAATCTGATTGGAAAGCTGAAGCCGGGATGCAGCGCAAAGGATGTGATTCTGGAAATGCTGCGTCTTAACACGGTGAAAGGCGGACTGGGAAAAATTTATGAATATACAGGTCCGGGAACAGCGGAGCTGGAGGTAGAGGACAGAGTAACCATTGCAAATATGGGAGCAGAGCTGGGAGCAACCAGTTCAATTTTCCCGGCAGATGAGCAGGTTCGCAGATTTATGAAGGCTCAGGGAAGAGAAGATGAATTTGTACAGCTGGAACCGGATGAGGGCTGTGAATATGACGGAGAAATTACGATTGATCTTGGCAGCCTGGAACCGCTGATTGCATGTCCTCACCAGCCGGACAATGTAACAACGATCCGCCAGGTGGAGAAAAAGAAGGTGCAGCAGGTTTTAATCGGAGGATGTACCAACGGAAGCTACAAGGATATTGCAAAGGCAGCTTTAGTTTTAAAGGGACATCACGTTCATGAGGATGTCAGCTGTACCTGTGCAGTTTCCTCCAGACAGATTTACAAGCAGCTAATGAGAGACGGATATATCGAAATGCTTCTGGATGCCGGTGTCCGTATGCTGGAGCTGGCCTGCGGTCCCTGCTGTGCCATTGGCCAGTCACCGGCTACAGACGGGGTGGCTGTGCGGACAACTAACCGGAATTTTAAGGGGCGGGCCGGAAATCCTACAGCAAAGGTTTATCTGGTAAGCCCGGAGAGCGCTGCGGCCTGTGCGATTACAGGAACCTTCTCTTCTGCAGAAGAAATTCTGGGAGAGAATATAGGAATTCTGGGAACCATCCAGGAACCAGAGGAGTACCCTGTTGATGATTCTCAGCTGATTCGTCCTCTTTCTCATGAGGAGGCATCAAAGGTTGAGATTATCCGTGGGCCTGGGATTGCGCCCCTTCCCATTCCAGATGCTCCGGAGCAGCACCTGGAATGCAAGATCAGCTTAAAAACTGTGGATAACATTACAACAGATGATATTACTCCGGCAAGTGCTGAATTTTCCAGTATGCGTTCCAATATTCCGCTAATGAGTCAGTATTGCTATTGCCGTTATGATCCTGATTTTGCAGCCAGGGCAAAAGCATTGGGAAAGAGCATTATCATCGGCGGAGAAAATTATGGACAGGGCTCCTCCCGCGAACATGCGGCAATCAATCCCATGTACCTGGGGGTAAAAGCTGTTATTGCAAAGAGTATGGCGCGGATTCACAAGGGAAATCTGGTAAACCACGGAATTATTCCCATGCTGTTTGCGGAGCCGGCAGATTATGACCGGATTGATCAGATGGATGAGCTGGAAATCGACGGTCTTCGGGATCAGATTGCAGAAAGAAGAGTTCTGATCAAGGACAGAACCAGAGGCTTTTCCTTTGCGGCCGTTTTAGATTTGTCTGACAGCGAATTAGAGGTAATTCTCTGCGGCGGACAGCTTCGGTATCTGAAAGAGGAGCTGAAGAAAATGGGAGTGATTCAGTAAAAAGAAAAGAGAACCAGGCAGGTGAAAGAATTTCGGAATACGAAGCAATCACCTGCTCTTTTTTTCTTCTCCTGCTTGCAAAAATATTTTAAATGAAGTACAATAGACGCGGATCGTCAGTTTTTAGACAAACACTGACGGCAGCAACTATGGAAGCGGATCGGGAAACCGATCATAAAATAGTAGCAATTCAGGACAGGGCATCTTTTTGTCCGGCAAGGCCATCCTGAATCGTTACAAATAAATAAGAGGAGAATTCACAATGAGCAAAAAACCGGTGGTATTAATGATTCTTGACGGATACGGCTTAAACGACAAGTGCGAGGCCAATGCTGTCTGTGAAGGAAAAACCCCAGTGATGGATCAGCTGATGAGTCAGTGTCCTTTCGTAAAAGGACAGGCCAGCGGAATGGCAGTTGGTCTTCCGGAAGGACAGATGGGAAACTCTGAGGTAGGACACCTGAACATGGGTGCAGGACGTATTGTTTATCAGGAGCTGACCCGTATTACCAAATCCATTCAGGATGGTGATTTTTTTGAAAACAAGGCATTTATGGCAGCAGTAGAAAACTGCAAAAAGAACGATTCCGCTCTGCATATGTTCGGACTGGTTTCTGACGGCGGCGTTCACAGCCATATTACTCATATTTATGGTCTGCTGGAGCTGGCAAAGCGCAACGGCCTGAGCAAGGTCTATGTACACTGCTTCCTGGACGGCCGTGATACTCCTCCGGCATCTGGAAAAGATTATGTAGCAGCTCTGGAGGCCAAGATGGCTGAGCTGGGCGTTGGTAAGGTAGCAACTGTAGCAGGCCGCTACTATGCAATGGATCGCGATAAGAACTGGGATCGTGAGGAGATTGCCTATAAGGCACTGACAAAGGGCGAGGGCGTTCAGGCAGAGAGCGCTGTTGCAGGAATTCAGGCTTCCTATGATAATGGCAAGACTGATGAGTTTGTTATGCCTATGGTAGTGATGGAAAACGGTGCTCCGGTGGCAACTATCAAGGACGGCGATTCCATTATTTTCTACAACTTCCGTCCGGACCGGGCAAGAGAGATGACCCGCATTTTCTGTGATGATGAGTTTACAGGCTTTGATCGCGGTGAGAGAGTGAAGACTACCTTCGTATGCTTTACTGATTATGATGAAACCATTGGAAATAAGCTGGTTGCATTTGAAAAAGAGTCTATTACCAATACCTTTGGTGAGTTTTTGGCTGCTCACGGCCTGAAGCAGGCCCGGATTGCCGAGACAGAGAAATATGCACATGTAACCTTCTTCTTTAACGGCGGCGTCGAGGAGCCAAATGAAGGAGAGGATCGTATCCTGGTTCCGTCTCCCAAGGAGGTTGCAACCTACGATTTGAAGCCGGAAATGAGCGCACCTGCTGTATGTGACAAGCTGGTTGAGTGCATTAAGTCCGGAGCCTATGATGTAATTATCATCAACTTTGCAAATCCGGATATGGTAGGCCATACTGGTGTTGAAGCAGCAGCAATTAAGGCAATTGAGGCAGTGGATGAGTGCGTTGGAAGAGCAGTAGATGCAGTCAAGGAGATGGACGGCGTAATGTTCATCTGTGCAGATCATGGCAATGCAGAGCAGCTGGTTGATTATGAAACTGGTGAGCCATTTACTGCACATACCACCAATCCGGTTCCCTTTATTCTGGTGAATGCAGATCCGGCTTACAAGCTGAGAGAGGGCGGATGTCTGGCTGATATTGCTCCGACTCTGATTGAGCTGATGGGCATGGAGCAGCCGAAGGAAATGACCGGAAAATCTCTTCTGGTAAAATAATCCGTTCAGCGGAACTTGAAAAAAGAAAAATCGCCTGACAAGGCAAAAAGCAGGGCGCTGCAGACAGTGAATGATTTATCTGTCTGCAGCGCCTTTTTGTTAGTCCTCATAAAGTTTTCCGTAGATTTCCTCAGAAAGCAGATCCACATAGGAGGGATCCGGAAGATCGTGGTTGGTAACAAGCAGATCCTGAATCAGCTCAAATCGCTTCAGGCTCAGCTCCTCCGGGCTCAGCTCACCGCATTCTGAAAGGATTTGCTGATCCAGCTGTTCTCCCGTATAGCCAGAAACAAACCAGGAGATCAGCTGCTTTGTAGTTTCCTCCTCCTGGGCAATCTGGCCGCTGAGTCTTTTGGCATCCTTTGATGAGGTGAAGGCCACATAAAGAGAGGCAGCGCCCATGACAACGAGAAGAGTTTTTGTAATGATTCCGGAAAAACCGGCTATAGGCATGGGAATGACACCCAGCCAGAAGAGAACCCCACTTGCAAGCATAATGCTTCCTACCAGCAGAAATGCGGAGGAAGAGGACTGGAGATCTTCATAGCGCTGAGCCTTTTTAACATAGACGCGGGCAGGCTCCCTGCGGTTTTTCTGTTCAGAGGAGGTTTCCTGTTCGGCCTCCCTCAAAAGATCTTCTTCCAGGGCAGCTTCTTCCATACGGGCAGCCAGCTGGGCTTCCTGCTCACGCCGGAGCTGTTCGGCCTCTTTGCGGGCTATGGCCTGGGCTTCCTCCTTAGAGCTTACAAGCGGTCCGCCGCAGTCAGTGCACACGGTCATTCCGTCAACAAATTCCATATCACATTTGGGGCAATAAGGCATAATAAATTCCTCCCTGTGTTGCTTTTTCATTTGCATTATTTCTATTATAATGCAGATTTTTAGGTTCGTCCAGCCAAACATCTGTTAGAGAAAAGCTTGGACGTGATTAAAATTATAAAAATACCGCTTCCCTTTCCTGGAAAAATAGGCTACAATGAAGAGTACATCTAGCTACATCTAAAATCTATACAGGAAAGAAAACAGAGGAAAAAGGAATGAAAACTTCAGAATTGATGAAGCGGTTTGTTCCCTACTATGGAAAGTATTGGAGAGTCATGGTTTTTGACCTGTTCTGCGCATCGCTGACGACAATCTGCGAGCTGGTTCTGCCTATGATTCTCCGATTTATTACCAATGAGGGAATGCGGGATCTTGCTTCCATTACATCAGGCATGATTATCAGAATCGCCCTGGTTTATTTTGGTCTGCGGATCATTGACGGTATGGCGGCGTTTTATATGGCTTATACGGGACATGTCATGGGAGCCAGAATTGAGACAGATATGCGGCAGGATGCCTTTGAGCATCTGCAGAAGCTGTCGGACAGTTATTTTAATAATACAAAGGTGGGTCAGATTATGGCCCGGATCACCAGCGATCTGTTTGATGTGACAGAATTTGCCCATCACTGTCCGGAGGAGTTTTTTATCGCAGGAATTAAGACGATAGTATCCTTTGCCGTTCTGGCAGGGATCAATCTTCCGCTGACTGTGATTATTTTTGCCTTTATCCCGGTTATGGCAGTATCCTGTACCTATTTTAATCTGAAGGTGCGGGCTGCGTTTAAGCGTCAGAGATACCAGATTGGCGAGCTGAATGCCAAAATCGAGGATAACCTTCTGGGAAACCGGGTTGTCCGTGCTTTTGCGAACCAGGATATTGAAATTGAAAAATTCCGGGAAGATAACCAGGCATTTCTGGATATTAAGCGGGAAACCTACAAGTATATGGCCGCGTTTCAGAATACAGTCCGCATGTTTGACGGACTGATGTACACGGTGGTGATTCTTGCCGGAGGCATTTTCATGGTAAAGGGCCTGATTAGCCCAGGTGATCTGGTGGCATACACCATGTATGTGACAACTCTGCTTGCTACCATCCGCAGAATTATTGAGTTTGCGGAGCAGTTCCAGCGGGGCATGACAGGAATTGAGCGGTTTGTGGAGATTATGGACTCTACGGTGGAGATTCTGGACGAGCCAGGAGCAGAGCCCATGGATCAGGTCAAGGGAGGAATCCAGTTTGAGCATGTAAGCTTTGAGTATCCGGATGATCACAATCCGGTTCTGGATGACATTAATCTGGATATCCGGCCAGGAGAGAAGATTGCTCTGGTTGGTCCTTCCGGCGGAGGAAAGACCACTTTATGTAATCTGATTCCCAGATTTTACGACACAACGGGGGGAACCATTCGAATTGATGGACGGGATCTGAGAGGAATTACTCTGCAGAGCCTTCGATCTGGAATCGGAATTGTGCAGCAGGATGTGTACCTGTTCTCCGGTACCGTGTATGACAATATTGCATACGGAAAGCCTGAGGCAAAGCGGGAAGACGTTATTGCAGCTGCAAAGCTGGCAGGAGCCCATGAGTTTATTTCTGAGCTGAAGGACGGCTATGATACCTATGTAGGCGAGCGTGGCGTGAAGCTGTCGGGAGGGCAGAAGCAGCGCATCAGCATTGCCAGAGTATTTCTGAAGAATCCGCCGATTCTGATTCTGGATGAGGCAACTTCAGCTCTGGACAATGAAAGCGAGCACCTAGTAAATCAGTCTCTGGAGCGTCTGGCCCAGGGAAGAACGACAGTAACCATTGCCCATCGGCTGACTACGATTCAGAATGCAGACCGGATTCTGGTGCTGTCTGATGGAAAAATCATGGAAGAAGGAAGCCACGAAGAGCTTCTGGAAAAACAGGGAATGTATTATCAATTATATATGTCAGTGCAGGAGAAGACCTCAGAGGACCTGCCGGAAGGAGAAGTGAGATGAAGGTTGCAGTTGTAACGGACAGTAACAGCGGAATTACCCAGTCAAAAGCAAAAGAAATTGGAATTTCCGTGATTCCCATGCCGTTTATGATCAATGGGGAGACGTTTGAGGAAGATATTAACCTGACTCAGGAGCAGTTTTATGAGAAAATGGTGGAGGGAGCAGAGATCTCCACTTCTCAGCCATCTCCAGAGATAGTTATGAACCTTTGGAGCGAGCTTTTGCAGTCCTATGATGAAATTGTTCACATCCCCATGTCAAGCGCCCTGTCCAGCTCCTGCCAGACAGCGATGATGCTTGCAGAGGATTTTGAGGGACGCGTATTTGTTGTGGATAATCAGAGAATTTCCGTTACTCAGTATCAGTCTGCTCTGGATGCTTTAAAGCTGGCTCAGGCTGGGCTGACCGGAGCTCAGATTAAGGAGATTCTGGAAAGAGAAGCCCGGGAGTCCAGTATTTATATTATGGTGGATACTCTGAAATACCTGAAAAAGGGCGGAAGAATCACCCCGGCTGCCGCAGCCTTGGGAACGCTTCTCAGAATTAAGCCGGTTCTGCAGATTCAGGGAGGAAAGCTGGATTCCTTTTCAAAAGCCAGAACGGTAAAGCAGGCAAAGACAACGATGCTTTCCGCTGTTGCCAAGGATCTGGAAGAGCGGTTTGATGATCCGAAAGCGGAAAAATGCTGGCTGGAGGTGGCTTATACCTGTGAGAAGGAGATGGCGGAGGAGTTCCAGCAGGAAATCCGTCAGCAGTTTCCGCAGGTACAGGAGATTCATATGGATCCCTTGTCTCTGAGCGTTGCCTGCCATATCGGACCAGGAGCGCTGGCTGCAGCTGTTACAAAGAAAATTGATGCTGAGGCAGAGCGAAGCCATTATGGAAAATGAGGAAAGAGGAAAAAAACGATACTTTTTTGAGAGGTTTCGGAAAACGGTCAGTCTGAAGGTGGTAATTGCCGTGCTTCTGGTGGCCTTTGGAATGATTCCCATGGTTTTGGGGACTCAGACTATGCTGAATTCCATGCGTCAGAGCCAGATTGACTCCCGTATGACAGAGGTACAGAACCACTGCCGTATTCTTGCCAGTAAAATGTCGCGGATGGGCTATCTGACAGGAGAAATGCGTGGAGGTATGGACAGTGAAATCGAGACTCTGGCAGATGTGTACCACGGCCGGATTGTGGTGGTAAACCAGGATTTTCGGATTGTGACGGATACCTTTCATATTGCAGAGAAACGGCTGAATGTGGCGGAGGAGGTTCTTCGCTGCTTTCAGGGAGAGAGCAGCAGTATTTACAATAAGGATAAACATTATTTTGTGCAGACAATCCCCATCTATGCAGCTTCCTCAGATAAGAATGTAAACGGAGTTCTGGTGATCAGCGCATCTACGGAACCGATTATTTCTCTGTCAGAAGGAGTTTGGGATAAGACCCTTCTGTTTCAGATTATTGTATTTTTAATTCTTTTGATTCTGGCAGCAGCTCTGTCCATCTGTCTGGTTCGTCCCTTCCGGGATTTTTTGGAAAAACTGAAGCTGGTAGACCAGGGAGAGCTGGATACGGACATTACGGCAGATGTTTATCTGGAAACCCGTAAAATTTCTGAGACGGTAGGACAGACACTGTCGAAGCTGCGGGCTGTGGATCAGTCCCGTCAGGAGTTTGTTTCTAATGTGTCCCATGAGCTGAAAACGCCGATTACCTCGATTCGGGTTCTGGCAGATTCTCTGATGGGCATGGGAGAGGTTCCTGTAGAGCTGTACCGGGAATTTATGGAGGATATCTCTGATGAGATTGACCGGGAAGGCAAGATTATTGACGATCTGCTGTCTCTGGTGAAGATGGACAAATCAGAGGCAGAGCTGAATATTGCTCAGGTGGATATCAATCAGCTGGTAGAGCAGGTGTTAAAGCGTCTTCGTCCCATCGCCAACCGGCGGAAGGTGGAGTTGATCTACGAAAGCATCCGGCAGGTAACGGCAGATGTGGATGAGACAAAGCTGTCTCTGGTGATCACCAATCTGGTGGAAAATGCCATGAAATATAACATAGAGGAGGGCTGGGTCCGGGTTACCGTGGATGCGGATCATAAGTTCTTTTATCTGAAGGTGGCGGACTCTGGTATTGGAATTCCGGAGGAGATGCAGGATCAGATTTTTGACCGCTTTTTCCGGGTGGACAAGGCCCGTTCCAGAGAAACCGGCGGAAGCGGACTGGGGCTTGCCATTACGCGGAATGTAGTTCTTATGCACAAGGGCGCAATCAAGCTGACCAGCAAAGAGGGGGAGGGAAGCATCTTTACCGTGCGGATTCCCCTGAAATATATTGTATAGCAGGAGGCGGACATGAGACAATTACAGAAAAGGAAGCTGATTTTCGTTCTGCTTCTGCTGGCTGTCTGGGCTTCCGGCTGCGGAAAGAAGCAGGAGCCGTTAAAAGAAGGGGAGAGAAGCTATCAGATCTATTATCTGAATCCTTCTGCGACCCGTATGGTGACCAGAGAATACCGGACGATGACTGTGGATTCAGATACTCTGGTTCAGGAGCTTCTGGATGCTCTGATGAATGTTCCGGCCGATCTGGATGCCCAGGTGCCGATTTCCGAAAAGGTGGCCTGCCAGGGGGCAAGGCAGGAAGGCATGGTGCTGTATCTGTTTTTTGACAACAATTACACCAGCATGAGCCCTGGACGGGAGATTCTCTGCAGGGCGGCTCTGACAAAAACACTGACTCAGGTAGACGGCATTGACTACATCAGTATTTATTCTGGAGATCAGCCGCTGCTGGACAGCACAGGAATGCCTGTGGGAATGCTTTCGGATTCTGATTTTGCAGACAGCATTTCCGACGTCAATGCTTATGAAAAGACGGAGCTGACTCTGTATTTTACAGATGAATCTGGAGAAAAGCTGTATCCGGAGCAGCGAAGTGTGATGCACAATATCAATACCTCCGTTGAGAAAATGATTCTGGAGGAGCTGCTTGGCGGGCCGTCCACGCCCTGGCTGCGGCCGACTCTGGAGAGCGGTACAAAGATTCTTAATGTGTCAGTGAATGAAAATGTGTGCTACATCAATGTGGACAGCAGTTTTTTGAATAATTCCCTGGAGGTAAAGGATTATATTCCTATCTATTCCATTGTCAATTCTCTGGCAACCCAGCCTTCGGTAAACAGGGTGCAGATTTCTGTCAATGGATCCCAGGACGTGATGTTTCGGGATACGATTTCCCTGAATACCATGTTTGAAAGAAATCTTGATTATGTAGGAGGAACAGAAAATTAAACGACCGCTGCTTTTTTTGACAGGAGGATTCGTACTTGGAGAGGTATTAATCCTGCAACGGGGCGCGGCGCTTCAGATGCTGGCAGCAGGACTGCCGGCCGCAGCAGCAGTTTTGATTTTGTTTGGAAAAAGCAGAGAGCCCAAAGCGGGCTTTCTGGGAAGTCTGCAAATATCAGGCAGGAGCATGTGGTTATGGCTTCTGCCTGTTTTTCTTTTGGCAGGAGGTTTCCGGGCCTGGCAGGGGCAGAGTGCCTTTCAGAAGGAATTGTCACTGAACCTGGATGGAGAACGGATTACGGTGGAGGGAAGGGTAGAAAAAATAGTGCCGAAAGAGGAATGGCTGGTTTTGGAGCTGGGGGAGGCGGCTGTGAAAAAGGGGCCGGAAAGGGCGCGGGGAAAGATTTTGAAACGGCTCCAGGTATATCTGGAACAAAGGGAAAACCAGAAAACGCCGAAGGCAGGGCAGATGATTCTGGTGTCAGGAGACTGTTCGGCCTTTGACCGTTCCCGGAATCCAGGGGAGTTTGATTATCAGCTGTATTACTGCTCCTTAAAGCTCTCTTACCGGATATTCGCAGAGAACTGGAGCGTGACCGGAGGAAGGACAGACTGGTACCGTCAGAGCCTGTTTTACCTGTCAGAGAAGGCAGGAGAAGTGCTTGACCAGGCAGCAGGAGAAGACGGAGGAGTTTTCCGGGCGCTGCTTCTGGGAGATAAAAGCAGTCTTCCAGAGGAAGTAAGAAGCCTGTATCAGAAAAATGGGATTGCCCATCTTCTGGCAATCAGCGGACTTCATCTGTCACTGGTCAGTATGGCTGTTTACGGCCTGCTCAGAAAGTCTGGAGCAGGCTTTGGTCTGGCTGGAATATGCGGAACAGGTGTTTTGGTCAGCTATGGAATTCTGGCAGGAGGTTCTTCTTCTATTGTCCGGGCGCTGATTATGGCTCTTTGCGGTTATGGCGCTGCCTTTCTGGGGCGAACTCCGGATCTGCTTACATCCCTGGCTCTGGCAGCTTTGTGGCTGTTTTGGGACAGTCCCTTTCTGGTATGTCAGGCTGGCGTTCAGCTGTCCTTTGGGGCGCTTTTGGGAATTGGTGCGGCGGCCCCGGGGCTGGCGGCTCTCTGGGAAGGAGAGCAGGGTGACAGCCGGGAAAACGTTTCTGGTCTGTGCATCAGCGGCGGAATGCAGCTTGTGACTTTTCCTGTAATTCTGTTTCATTTTTTCCAGTATCCTCTGTATGGAATTTTTCTGAACCTTATAACCGTTCCTCTTATGGGACTTGTAGTTGCTTCTGGTGGAGCTGCGATTTTGTTTGGTCTTATGCCGGGAGAAGGAGGAGCAGTTCTTTCCCGTTTTGCAGCTGGAGGCGGGAGGCTGATTCTGGACTGGTATGCCTGGTGCTGCCGCTTATTTGAGCAGCTTCCCGGAAGCAGCCTGATTCTGGGACGTCCATCTTTCTGGCAGCTTGGCCTGTATTATGGAATTCTCAGCGCCTGTCTCTGGATGGGAAAGAAAAGAAATGGAAAGAAAAAAAGTATGGTTCAGAAAATGCTTCCGGCTGCGGCTGTATTTCTTTTATTTCCCCTTCCGGCAAGGGGGCTGACCGTAACCTTCCTTGATGTGGGACAGGGGGACGGAATCTGTCTGCAGACCAGACAGGGAGTGATTCTTTCCGACTGCGGAAGCAGTGATCAGAAGAATCTGGGGGAATACCGTCTGGAGCCATTTTTGAAAAGCAGAGGAATTGGGGCGGTGGATTATGCCATTGTCAGTCATGGGGATCAGGATCATATCAGCGGAATTTCCTGGCTTCTGGAACAGGAAGACGGGGTTTTTATTCGAAAGCTGGTTCTGCCGGCAGCAGGCAAGGGGGATGAAGCCTGTGTCAGACTGGCCAAACAGGCGGCTTTGCGCGGGTGCCAGGTGCTCTGGATGGGGAGAGGAGACTGCCTGCGGATGGGAAATTTAAGTCTGACCTGTCTGTACCCGGATGGCTTGGAGGCAGGGGCGTCTCCGGAGACAGACAGAAATGAGCATTCTTTGGTTCTCTGGCTGGATTATGGTTCCTTTGATATGGTTCTTACCGGAGACATGAGCCAGAAGGGGGAGCAGGCAATTCTGGAAAACAGAGGGGTGAGGGAGCAGGCAGAGGTTCTGAAAGCGGCACATCACGGTTCACGTTTTTCCTCTTCTGAAGCATGGCTGGACGCTCTTTCGCCTGGTCAGGCTGTGATTTCCTGCGGGGAGAAAAACAGGTACGGCCATCCTCATGCAGAGGTACTGGAGCGACTAAGGAAACGGGGGATTACGGTTTACGAGACAAGAAGCTGTGGGGCAGTAGAGCTTTACACAGATGGAAAAAGGATGCGCTGGGAAACCTGGCTGAAATAGTTCCTTTTTTTGTAATAATCCTGTATAATGAAACAGAAGTGTGCCGGAAAAGCACAGTCAGGAGGATACCATGCAGACATTAAATCAAGATATCAAGGAGCGCAGTTTTCGTCCGGTTTATCTGCTTTACGGAGAGGAAACCTTTCTGGTAAACAGCTATAAAAACCGCTTAAAGGAAGCGGTTCTGGGCGATGATACCATGAATTTTTCCCGATATGAGGGAAAGGGAATTGATGTCAGCGAACTGATCCGTCAGGCAGATACCATGCCGTTTTTTGCAGAAAAAAGGCTGATTCTGGTAGAAGACAGCGGCTTTTTTAAAGCCTCCTCTGAGGAGCTGGCCTCTTATCTGCCCTCTATGCCGGATACCACCTGTATTATTTTCGTTGAGAGTCAGGTGGATAAGCGCAACAGACTGTACAAAAAGGTAAAGGAGCTGGGATACGCAGCGGAAATGCAGCGTCAGGATGCGGCTCAGCTTGCCCGTTGGGCCGGTGGAATTCTTGCCAGAGAAGGGCGGAAAATTACAGGCCGCACAATGGATCTGTTTTTAAGCATGACGGGAGAGGATATGGAAAATATCCGGATGGAGCTGGAAAAGCTCATCAGCTATACTATGGGAAAAGAGGTTATTACAGACGATGATGTGAAGGCAGTCTGCACTGTTCAGGTGACTAACCGGATTTTTGATATGGTATCTGCCATTGTAAACAGGCAGACAAGAAAGGCTATGGATCTGTATGAGGATCTTCTTACTTTGAAGGAGCCGCCTATGCGCATATTGTTTCTCATTGCCCGCCAGTTTAATCAGATCCTTCAGGTTAAGGAGCTGATGGCAAAGGGAATGGATAAGGGAAGTATTGCCTCCCGCCTGAAGATGCAGCCCTTTGTGGTAGGAAAAACCATGCCTCAGGCCCGCCAGTTTTCCAGAGAACAGATTCTTGAATGCGTGAAGCTGTGTGTGGAAGCGGAGGAGGCGGTAAAAAGCGGACGTCTTCAGGACAGGCTGGCGGTAGAGCTTTTGATTGCCCGGGAATACTGAATGGCTGTAATGATGTAACAGTTCCGCCGTGCATCTTCTTGCCCGCTTACAGCGGACAAGAAGCTTTAGGCGTCCGCCTTATGTGGATTCCGTCAGAAAAATTCTTATGAAAGCAAACTTTCAACGAGTTTTTCTGACGGAATCCCCGCAAGGCTGAACTGTTACGTAATTATTGCTCTTCCTTGTCTGCATCATAAAGAGAAGCGATGGAGGGAGAGCGCAGATCTTTCTCCGGCATTTGATTGTCTGCCGGAAGAGCTACAGCCGGATCAATTCCCAGCTCCGGCGTAGGCGCCGAATTCATGCGGAATTCCATAATATCCTCCACAGAGCAGTTTAAAATGGTACACAGCACATCAATGGTGTGAGTTGATACATAGGAATTCTTTTTCAGCCGGTTGATTTGACCGGCGCTGATACCGTAGTATTTAATCAGACGGTACTGGGTAATGCCCCTTCTTTTCATTGTTTCCCAGAGCTGGTTGTATAAAATCATGAAATCACCTCTGGTTTTATTTAAACAGCACAATCCAGTTATGTATATTATCCATAACTGGACAATATGATACATCAGAAAGGAATCAGACTATGATAAAGGCTATATTTTTTGACATAGACGGAACCCTTCTTTCTCATACAACAGGGAGGGTTTCGGCAGAAGCAGCAGAGGCTCTGGCCCTTCTTCGGAGAAAGGGAATTCTCCTGCTTGCTGCAACAGGACGCCATATTTTGGAGTTTTCTGATCTCCCGGTCAATCATCTGGAGTTTGATGGATATGTGACCTTAAATGGTCAGCTTTGTCTGGATAGAAACAGAAAGCTTTTTTATGGAAATCCGATTGCACCGGAGGATGCCAAGCGTCTGCTTTTGGTGTTTGAAAGAAGAGAGATGCCGGTTATGATTGTGGAAAAAGACAGGATGTATCTGAATTTTGTCAATGATGCGGTCCGGCGGGCCCAGGCAGATATTTCTACGCCGGTGCCGGAGACGGGCGTGTATACGGGTGAGGAAATCTATCAGTTTATTCTCTATGACAGAGGCCGGGAGGCAGATGAGCTGGTGAGAACATTAAACCAGAGCCGCATGATCCGGTGGCATGAAAGGGCTGTGGATGTGATTCCGGAAAAAGGCGGGAAGGTTGCGGGAATCCGGCGTTTTCTGGAGGATTTTTCTATAAGTCAGAAGGAAATTATGGCATTTGGTGATGGAGAGAATGACATGGATATGCTGAAATTTGCCGGAATTGGAATTGCCATGGGAAATGCAGACACGCAGGTAAAGGCCATAGCAGATGAGGTAACAGAAAGCGTAGATGAAAACGGTGTTGTCCGGGCTCTTTATCGCCACGGTCTTTTGTAAGA
>UMFI01054212.1_pt1 | contig 33072 bp, 31 predicted proteins | sample 1964951 | NCBI WGS metagenome assembly UMFI01 (sample SAMEA4836040, study PRJEB28245) | human gut metagenome | biome: gut microbiome; material: fecal sample | place: Denmark | collected 2008 | reverse complement strand
TTTCTTCGCTTTCCAGTACAAAATGCCCTCTTTATCCTTCCGTTCCAGAAAGCCCTCCCCATATAGATACTCCAGGCAGGAGAAGGTTTTTACCCAGATCTGGGTACAGGACATAAAGTGCCGGTAATCTGGCGGCCCCTGACTTCTTCCATAAGCTCTCACACCCACATCTCTGGTAGTCAGAAAACCTCCGTCCTCCTCTAACACCCGCTTCATAATGGAACATTTATCCATATATCCCCGAACGACCCGGTCTACCTCTTTTCCGATATCCCGGATCTGTCCGCCATGAGCCGGCAGAAAGAGACAGTCCGCATAAAAATGCTTCAGCTGTTCCAGGCTGCTGAGGTAACTGCGCAGCATTCCCCAGTCCTTGTACTGGGTACAGACAATAGGAACAATATCCGTCATAATCTGATCCCCACAGAAAAGAAGCTTATGTTCCTCATCATAAAGTCCGCACTGGCCGTTGGTATGCCCCCGCAGAGGAACCACCTGAAAATGAAATTTCCCGTAATGAAGCACCGTTCCCGGCGGTGTAGGAACAAAATCAAAATCCTCTGTTTTTCCTATACTCTCATAGGTTCTGTCTGTATACTCCATGATCGTCCTAAACAGCTCCGGTGTATATTCCTCCGTTACCCCCACCGTTCTGAGGCTGGCAATCCGTGTAGCCTCATCAGCGAGATAACAGTGGCGCAGATCTGCTCTCTTTTTTGTCTCGTCTGGATTCATCAGAATCCGGGCGCCCTTTGCCGCATAATACTGCACCAGCCCGCTGTGATCCGGATGGTCATGGGTAATAAAAATATCCAGTTCCCGACAGGAAATATCCAGTCGTTCCAGCATCTTATCTATGATCTCCCTGTCCTGAGGGGTATCCATAGAGGTATCCACCATCAGGCTGCGGATAGGCTGCTTTACTATAAAAAGATTGCGGGGAACATATCTCTGTCCCGGATACCGGATGGTATGTTCGTATATATTTTCAAAAACCTCTTCCATATACACTTTCCCTCCTCCCTTCTCTACGTCTATTTTAAAGACGTACTTTGAGAATGTCAAATGATTTCTTTATAGAAGGAGAACCCAGTGTCCCCCATCCTGAAGCTGTCATAAACTGTAGTATACGGTATCTACTGTCTGAAACTTATGAACAGGAGGCAATCCATATGAAACCAAAGCTTGAAGCATGCAGCGTCAGTTATTCCTACCACACCATGGAAGGAGAAACTCCGGCGCTTTCTGATATTTCTTTTTTTATAAATTCCGGAGAATTTCTCGCTGTAGTGGGCCCGTCCGGATGCGGCAAATCTACTCTGCTCTCCCTTTTAAGCGGCCTGCTCCAGCCTGAGGAGGGAACCATTCTCATCGACGGCATTCCCATCTGCGACTCCCCCGCTACCATCGGATATATGTTCCAGAAGGATCATCTGTTTGAATGGCGCACCATCTATGGAAATGTATCTCTCGGACTGGAGATCCAAAAAAAGCAAAGCAGCACCGCCCAAAAAGAGCTGAAAGAAATGCTTCGCTCCTATGGTTTAGGCGGCTTTGAACAATCCCGCCCATCTGAGCTTTCCGGCGGTATGCGCCAACGGGCCGCTTTGATTCGAACCCTGGCCCTGAAGCCAGAGCTTCTGCTTCTGGACGAACCCTTTTCCGCTCTGGACTATCAGACCCGGCTGTCTGTTTGTGACGATATCAGCGCCATTATCCGGGACACACAAAAAACAGCCTTGCTGATTACCCATGATCTTTCCGAAGCAATCAGTATGGCTGACCGGATTCTGGTTCTTTCCCGCCGTCCTGGAAAAGTAAAAGCTGTTTTTCCAATTTCTTTTCCAGAAAAATATGACACTCCCCTAAAACGGAGAAATGCACCGGAATTTTCGGGATATTTCCACCAAGTGTGGAAAGAACTGATTTCATAAATGTAACTGTTCAGGATGAGGCGTTTTCTTGTCCTGCTTTGCCGAACAAGAAGCATTGGAGATTCCTCCGATGTGAAATCTGCAATCTCCACAAAGCATTTTTATTTCATATGATATAATTTCCTATAAGAAAGAAGCTCGCTCGCGAGCTTCTCCGCCTGCGGCGGGTCGCTTCTGCGACAAAATTCTCTTCCGCCGCATGGCGATCCTCGCGGAGCGTTTTTATGTCATAGGACGCACTTTCCTATGACATAATAAAAAGCCAGACTGGAATAAAAACATATCCAGTCTGGCCTTCTTATTCCACGCTTTCCTATTCTCGCGCTTTCATCATAAAGGTCCACGGAGATTCCAGAATCACCGTTCCCTCCTGATTTACCAGCTTTGTCATAACCTTCAGGATTCCCTTGCCCGGTTTGGAGCTGTGTCTGGCCTCGGTCGGAACCATTTCCAGATGTACTGTGTCTCCGATGCACAGAGGAGCCAGATATTTTGCTGTCAGCTCCAGGAATGCTATCGTAGTTCCCTCATAAATGCCAGACTGATTGGATAAACCTGTAGCAATAATCAGTCCCAATGCCCCATGAGCAACCCGCTTACCGAACATATTGTTTTTTGCAAACTCATCATCCATGTGTAAAGGATTAAAATCACCGGAGAGACCTGCAAAATTTGCAACATCTGCTTCTGTAATGGTTCTTCCCACAGTTTCATATAATTTACCGATTTCAAATTCTTCCAGATACAGTCCTCTGCCTTCGTATGCCATATGTATCATCCTCTCTTTCTTTTTGAATAAACTCCTTACCATCTAAAACCGATGGGATTGCACAAGCCTTATTTCAACGGAATTTTGCAGGGCGCTTCTCTTTAAAGGATGCAAACCCCTCCTGCTGATCCGGTGTTCCAAAGCAGGCAGCCATATACCCCAGCTCAATATTTCTTCCTACATCAATATCCATGCTTGCGCCGGCTGTCATGGCAGCCTTAGCCATAGAAATGGCAGATGCAGAATTATCTGCAATCTGCTTTGCCATCTCATACACCCTGTCCATCAGCGCTTCCCCGGCTACAACCTCATTCAGAATTCCCAGCTTCAGTGCATCCTCCGCTGTCAGCATTTTTCCTGTAAAAACAATCTCCTTAGCCTTATTCATGCCTACACATTTGGGAAGGCGCTGGGTACCCTGAAAGCCCGGAGTAATCCCCAGCGTTACCTCAGGAAGCCGAAGGCCCGTTCGCTGGCGATTCGGATATCGGTACAGAGCAAAAACTCCATGCCGCCGAATGCGTATCCATTTACTGCTGCAATAGTCGGCTTTTTCAGCTGCTCGATTTTCCGAAAAACGTCTCCGCCCTTTTGGGAATATTCTATAATGTCATAGCTGTTTTTGCTGTCCATTTCATGAATATCTGCGCCGGAAATAAAGGATTTTCCCTCTCCGGTAAAAACAACCACCCGAACGCTGTCATCTGATGCAACCTCATCTGCTGCCTCATTCAAATCCTCCAGCATCTGGCTATTTATGGCGTTTAATGCCTCCGGCCGGTGAAAAGTAATGGTTGCAATCCCATCTTTCCTGTCAAGTAAAACTGTCTGATATGACATAACCAATTCACCCCTTATTCTTTACACGCTCTCAGCCTCTGTCTTTATTATACATTAAAAGATGTAAGTTTGTCCTGTTAATACAATATATAACAGCATCAAAATAACTGTAATAATCGGTGCAACACAGAATACAAAAGCACAAGGCATATAAGAATTCTTATGGTTATTTCCTGTGTAACTGATTACAGATACAACCAGTCCGCAGTGAGGCAGGGAATCCAGTGTCAGAGCTGCAATTGAGGTACAGCGTGCCAGAGCTGCCAGGTTTACATGATTTGCATTTACTGCCAGATCTCCAATGAAGTTTTCAATCACAACCGGCATAGCCAGACCAATACCGCCCGTACCGGAACCAGTAACACCAGCCAAACCTCCAACTGTAATAACAGATGCTACAATCGGATTGCTTACTGCGCCTACCAGCATACCACACAGAGGAGCGTAAGCCGGAACTGCCTGTACTACAGAACCAAAACCAACGATTGCTGCTGTATTAAACAGAGAAGACACACCGCCCATAGCGCCGTCGCTCATCATTCCCCAGAACTTGCTTAAATCAAAGCTGCGGAAGAAGCAGATAACAGCTACCAAAATACCTACCAGAAGAGATACCGGAACAGCCAGCTTCACTACATTCAGAACAACAATCAGAACTACCATGGGAAGTGCAGCTACCATCCAGGACGGACGGCGGGATGCATCCTTTGCCTCTTTTTCAGCCATAATTTTCCGATCGGCCTCTGTCAACTCATAATGCTCTCCATTTTTACGGCAGCGTTTTGTGTAGTAGAATACAAAGCCAACGACCAGAACCATTTCAAATACTGCAAACAGAATACCAGGCACCAGCCAGGAAGAGGGGCTTACGCCCAGAGCTGTTGCCGGCAGCAGGTTATGAGCCTGCGGAGATCCGGGAAACCATCCAGAAGAGGTTCCTGCTCCTGCAAAATAATACAGAGGAAGCAGACGTCTTGGAATATCAGCCTCTTTAAACAGAGACAGCATCAGCGGATACATTGCAAAGAATGCTACGAATACAGAAACGCCTCCGTAGGTCAGAACCCAGCCAACCAACAGGATCGCCGGAATAACCGCCTTTGCGCCCAGTTTTCCTACGATTGCCTCAGCAATGGCATCTGCAGCGCCGGAATTATCAAACAGCTTTCCAAAAATCGCACCCAAAACAAAGATACAGAAGTTCTTGGTAAAATAACTGCCCAGACCGCTTACATAGGAGCCTTCTGCACCTGTCATACCGTTAATTAGATAGTTTACCATTCCAGTGTCTGCGCCTGCTCCGGTAAAAAGAGCTGCAGTCAGCAGACAGAACATAGAAGCAAGCACTGCGGAATAGAAAACAGGCACGCCCTTAAATACCAGGAAAATAACCAGTGTAATACTTAATAAAATTAAAAAGATTCCCATACTCTTACTGTCCCTTTCTCTCTTTCATCATGGATTCCAATCCCATCAGTGTCTCTGAAAATAACCGTGCATCCATAAGCGGTACCTCAGCCGGAATCACTGGTTCAAATTCCATATATGGAAGAATATCCTTTTCAATACTGATTCCCGGAGCCACCTCAGCCAGCTCCAGCCCCTGATCGGTTACCCGGAATACGCAGCGGTCTGTAATAAACAGCACCTTCTGTTGATGCTTCCGGCTGAATTCAGCACTGAATGTAATCTGCTCTACTGATTTTTTGAATTTTACTTTTTTGCCTTCCTGAAGAATCACCAGCTTTCCGTCCTCGATGGTTTCCTTCAGTCCGCCTGCTGTCATGGTTCCGCAGAAAAGAACAGTCTGAGTTGACTGAGAAATGTCCACCAGCCCTCCACAGCCGGCAATCTTTTTTCCAAAACGGCTTACATTCACATTTCCTGCTCCATCTACCTCTGCAAAGCCCAGACAAGTCAGCTCCAGGTTGCCGCCGTTGTAATAATCAAACTGAGAAGTCATGGGAAGCGCCGCCCAGGCATTGACTGCACATCCAAAATCCTGGCCGCCTGTAGGCACGCCTCCTACTAGACCGCTCTCGATGGTCAGTGTCAGTTGATCTCCTACACCTTCCTCAGTCGCCACTGCTGCCACGCCCTCCGGGATACCGATCCCCAGGTTCACTACAGAATTAGGAAGCAGTTCCATAGCCGCTCTTCTGGCAATCACCTTTCTCTCATCAAAGGGAATAGATGCAAAATTAACTCCATCCAACTTATAATGGCCGGACAAAACGGGATTATAATAAGAACCTGGTGTCTGACGATGATTTTCCAGCGGATTCTCGCTAACTACAACGGCATCTACCAGATTTCCAGGAATCACCACGCTGCTTCTGTCAATAGAAGCGCCGGATACATAATTTTTCACCTGGACAATTACCTTACCCCCCATAGCCTTTACTGCCATCGCCACATCCAAAGCATCCACGGGAGCGCCCTCCTCTTCCATGGTAATGTTTCCATGCTCATCGGCAGTTGTACCGCGGATCAAACCAATATCCAGCTTCGGAACCTTGTACAGAAGAAATTCCTCACCCAGAATATCCACCAGCTCTACAAGATTTTCGGATGCTGCATCATTAAGTCTTCCACCCTGAAGACGGGGATCACAGAAGGTATTTAACCCGATTCTGGTGATTTCTCCCGGCTTTCCTGCTGCAGCTGCCCGGAACATATGGGCAATTACACCCTGGGGGAAGTTGTAGGCTGCCACTTTATTTTCATTGGTCAGATCCATCATCCTGGAATTGTTTGCGAAATGTCCTGTAATATACCGGGTAATCAATCCCTCGTAGGTCATGTCGTAAATTCCCTGATCCTTGTTGTTACCATTTCCTGCTGCATGCATAATCGTCAAATTACACGGATGTCCTGTTTCCTGATACCTTTTTGCGATTTCCAAATACAGCTCTCTCGGCGTAGTCATCAGCATAAATCCTGATACTGCAACTCCTGCTCCGTCCGGAATCAGATCCAGAGCATCCTGAATGCTCATTCTTTTGTCCATATGCAAACCCTCCTGAATTGTTTTGCAGAATCCTCTTCTGCCTGTTCAATTATTTATCAAGCAAGAATCGTGCCAATTCTCTTTTTTCGATTTTCCAAAGGAATATGATATGTTTTTAACAATATTTTTATCTTCGATGCATAATTGCATCATTTTTCATGTGCATAATTGCATCATTGATACAAAAATGCAGCATTGTTGCATTTACGCATCCTCAATGATATAATCGTTTTTAAGAAGCCAACACCGGAAATCCGGCGAATTTCTGCAAATCAGATAAAATAAGGAGCTGTCAGTCTATGAAAAAAGAATCTGTTCTCAACAGTACCCATAATTTATATAAAACAATCATCAACGCTTCCTATGACTGTTTCTGTGTCACTGACAGTACGGGACATTATATCGTAGCAAATCAGGCTACGTTAGACAGCATGCAGCTGAAAGAAGAGGAAGTTCTGGGGAAAACCCCCTATGATCTAATGTTTGATAATGTGTACAACCACTCCACCATTCTGGAGGCCATTAAAACAAAAAAACCGGTTACTGATCTGGTCAATGTCAGAGGAGTCCAGCGCCTTTCCACCAGCGTTCCCTATTTTGACCAGGACGGAAACCTGGAATATGTAATCACCAACAACCGTTCCGATATCGTTATGGACGAATTTGCACGCCTTCTTGCCTATGAACAGGAGCAGCACGCCCATTATAAAAATATTACCAACTACCTCTGCAGCTCTACGGAAACAAAAATGATCTGCACCAGTCCGCAGATGCACGCTCTCCGCTGGGAGTGCTCCACCATTGCCTCCACCAACAGTCCTGTCATGTTATTTGGCGAGTCTGGTGTGGGAAAGGAACTGGTTTCAAAATTTATCCACTCGGAAAGCCCTCGAAGCAGCCAGCCCTTTATTCCTGTCAACTGTTCCGCAATTCCTCCGGAACTATTTGAATCAGAGTTTTTCGGTTATCGCCCCGGGGCATTTACCGGCGCCAGCTCCAAGGGAAAAACAGGGCTTCTGCAGATGGCGGATCACGGCACTCTTTTTCTGGACGAGTTAGGCGAGCTTCCTCTGCTGATGCAGTCCAAGCTTCTGCGTTTTATTGAAAGCGGGGAATTTTATCCGGTAGGAAGCAGCAAAACAGAAAAGGTTGATGTGCGTATTATTACCGCCACCAACCGTAATCTTCTTGAAATGGTTCAGGAAAAAACCTTCCGCAGTGATTTATATTACCGGCTTCATGTTCTCCCCATTCATATTCCGGCTCTCCGCGACAGACCGGATGATATTGAAGCCATTTCTCTTTATTTTGTAGATCATTATAATCAAAAGTATTATAAACGCACCTACCTGTCTGAGAAAAATATGGAATTTCTTCTGCATTATTCCTGGCCGGGCAATGTGCGGGAGTTACGCAATGTCATCGAACGTGCAGTTTTGATCTCGCCCCCAGACAGACGGGAGCTTCCTCTTGAGCAAATGTTTTCCCCGGATCCCTTCTTTTCTGGCACTGCAGAACAGACTTCCCTCAGCAGCGGCATTCCCATGCCCTCCCTGGATCTTTCTCTTCAGGATGCCCTGGAGCAATTTGAACAGCAGTATATTCAGGCTGTCATTGACAAAAACAAAGGACAGCTCAGTGAAGCTGCCCGCTCTCTGGGAATTCACAGAACCACTCTTTACCGGAAACAGCAAAAGAATCTTAAATATCCGAAAACTGACTGTTAGACTGCTGAGCCACCTTGGAAATAATGGTGCCGGATCCGCAAAATATGGTCCTGTTTCAAAACAATGAAATACGCCAAAAATCCGGAAGAATTCCTTTTACTTTAGGAATCCTTCCGGATTTTTTAGATTAAATTTCAATTATACACTTGCTCCATAGATCAGATTCGGCAGGAAGAGAACCAGCTTCGGGAAGAATACACAGATAGCCAGGGTTGCCAGAATGGCAACAAATAGTGGTATGGAGTATTTCGTCGTCTCCTCCACCGAGCAGTCCATAATATTCGAACAGGTATACAAGGCTACGCCAACCGGCGGTGTAGAACATCCCATCGTAACAATGGTCATCATAATAATACCAAAATGTACCGGATCAATTCCGTACTGAGTAATAATCGGAATCAGAATCGGAGTTACAATCAAGGTAATAACCGTTGTCTCCATGAACATACCGAAAATAGTCAGCATAATCAAAATCAGCAGAAGCAGAACATACTTATTACTGGTCAGACCTACCAGCATAGTAGTCAGGGTCTTCGGCAGCTGGTCAAATACAACACCATAGCTGAAGATTCCGGAAAATGCAAGAATCATGGTAATAACAGACAAGTCTTTTACACTATCGATCACGCATTTTTTAAATTTTTCCAGCGTCAGCTCCTTGTAGATGAATGCGCCTACTACCAGTGCATAAAATACAGCAAAGGCACCGGACTCAGAAGGAGTCATAACACCAAAACGGATCAGCACGATCAGAAGAATTGGGAATAACAAAGCCCAAATACTGTCGATACATGCTTTAAAAATAACGGATGGAGAAGACGGTTTTTCATGATCCGGCTTGTAACCATGATGGCGTGCAGACCAAGAGGTTGCAATCATCATGAAGATACACATAATAATTCCGGGAAGGAAGCCTGCTACGAACAAACGTCCAATAGACACCTCACCTACTGTTCCGTACAGGATAAGTCCCATAGATGGGGGAATAGTTGCTACAATCAGTCCAGACAGACAGTTAATGGCAGCTGCCCAGCCTGGAGCATATCCTCTCTTTGTCATTTCCGGCCCCAGAATACGGCACTCCATAGCAGCGTCTGCTACAGCAGAACCGGATACACCCCCCATCAGAGTAGACAAAACAACGGATACCTGACCGATAGAGCCATACATATGGCCAGTCAGTACGTTAGCCAGCTTTACCAGACGGGATGTAATACCTGTGTTGTTCATCAGGTTTCCTGCAAAGATAAACAGCGGAATTGCCAGCATGGTAAAGGACTGGGTGGTTGACAGAGATTTCTGCACCAGAATCGTCCAGGGAATCTCCGGACGCATAACAAAGAATGCAAAGCCTGAAACTGCGATGGCAAATGCCACAGGCATTCCAAGAAATAAGAGTACTAAAAAGAATCCGATTGCACTTAACATTAATTAGCCCCCCATTCTTTTCTTTTAATATCACCGATGGTTTTTCCGATTGTGCTGAAGAACATCAGCAGGGAACCAACGGGAACTGCCAAGGTACACCATGCATAGCTCATTTTCATGGTATTAAAGGTTCTGTTCCAGCTCTGGGATACCAGAATAAAGCCGTAAACAATCAGTACCAGCAAAAACAGTAGCATCATCACATCAAACACCAGTGTCAGAACCTTCTGAATCGCCTTCGGGAATTTATTTACCAGCATATCGATCCGAATCAGGCTTCCGCTCTTAATAATAATATCAGAGCCAATAAAGGTCAGCCATGCAAAGGCCAGAAGAGACACGTCCTGTGCCCAGTTCACCGGCATTCCAATGGTTCTTGCCACTGCTGACCAGAATACCAATACCGCAATCATACACAGCATAACGCCGGCACAAAGCTCTTCCACTCTTAAAATCATATCTGAAATCTTTTTCATTTGAAAGCTTCCTTTCCGTATATCTCATGGAAATATTCGGGACAGGCTGATTTTTGCCTGTCCCGGACTGTCATCTGTTCCATAAGGCTTTGTAAAGCCCTTTATCAGCTTTCCTTAGTTGGTTTTGCCGATCTCCTTGTAAAGCTGCTCTCTTAACTCGGTGTAGCCCAGCTTGTCATAAATCGGATCTACAGCCTCCTTGAAAGGAGCTACATCCGGCTCAATAACAGTTACGCCAGCCTCTACCATCTTCTTCTCAGCATCTTCAATCTCTGCCATAACATCAGCAGCGGTGGTCTTACCCATCTCAACAGCAGTCTCAACTAACAGAGTCTGCAGATCCTCCGGAAGGCTCTCAAACCAACTCTGTCCGCAAACCAGACCCTGCATCAGCTGGAAGTGATTAGTCTTGGACTGATATTTACATACCTCATAAATTCTGGACGGATAGCTGGATGTATTCTGTACCTCGCAGCCTTCCAGTGCCTTGGACTGAATTCCGTTGTAAACCTCGCCCCAGGACATGGAAATCGGAGTTGCACCCATAGCCTGAATGGTCTCGGTACATACCTCCTGACCAATGGTACGGATTCTCTGGCCACCTAAATCTGCCGGAGTATTGATGGGCTTATTAGTCATAAACTGACGGGGACCATCATAGAAGGTGAAGGACAGAATCTTTACACCATGATCCTTAGACAGAGTATCACACCAGCCCTTAAAGGTATCAGTCTGTGTTACTTTATAACACTCATCATAGTTATCTGCAAAATATCCCATCATCAGGATAGAAAAGTCCTTAACATACTGTCCCATACGGGAAGCATCTGTATTTACTGCTACGTTTGCACCCTGGATTGCCTGCTCCAGAACATCCTCATCGCTTCCTAACTGACCAGCCGGAAATACGGTTACTTTCAGTCTTCCGCCGGATTTCTCATTCAGCTCGTCAGCCAGCTTCTGATAGTTTCTTGTAATCAGAGCCTGCTCGGTCTGTGAGGTGGAAATCTTCAGCTCGTACACCTTGTCGCTGGAACCTGCATCACCAGAATTTCCTGCCGGCTGCGCATTTCCCATACCCGGCATACCACTGCACGCTGTCAGTGCCATCATTGCTGCTGCCAGAACGCCTGCTACAATTGCTCTTTTTTTCATGTCTTTTCCCCTTTTCATTGTATTCGTTTGCTTTTCCCGTAAGCTAAACGTTTATATATGTTACAATATAAATATAATCGTTTACATACAAAAAATCAAGCTGATATTTTTAACAGTTTTTTAGCGAAATTTTTATGAATTCTTCACAATTTTTCATTTTTACAAAACACAAGACATGGATTTTCCTTTTGACTTTACCAACTGTTGCTGATACAATGAACATATAATTATCGGGAAAGTCTGGATATATTTTTTCCATTCCCAGAAAGGAGACAGAAGCACTTTATGGCAACCATCAAAGATGTGGCAAAAAAAAGCGGTTTTTCTGTATGTACCGTTTCCCGCGCCCTTTCCGGAAAAGGTTACCTGAAGGAGGAAACCCGCCAGAAAATTATGGACGCTGTAAAGGAACTGGACTACCGCCCCAATACCCTGGCTGTCAACTTGAAAACAGGACGTCGGCAGACACTGGCGCTGATTCTCCCCTCTCTGACTAATATCTATTATGCAAAGCTGGAACAGTATATGGAGGCCTATGCTTCCCAAAAAGGCTATCTTCTTTATCTGAGCAATACGGAATATAATCTCGAAAAGGAAAAACAGATTCTCGACAATCTGATTGGTATGGACATTGCCGGAGTGATTATCTGTACCACCTCGGGAGAACATGAACATATAAAAAAGCTGAATACCTTTCATATTCCCTATATCTGTCTGAATCGGAATTTCGAGGATGATCCTGACCATTGCCTCCGGATAAACAACCGCACAGCAGCCTTTGAGGCTGTTGATTATATGATTCGTCTGGGACATACTAACTTTGGCGGTCTTTTCCAGAGCTTTGACAATGGTACTTATCAAGAACGCTATGCTGGCATGATGGACGCCCTGGCTCTTCACGGTCTTTCCTGTGAGCCAAATAATCTTCTGTTTGACATCAATCCAGAGGATATGGGCGCTACTCCCAACCGGATTCTTCAGATGCTTCAAAGACCGAATCGACCGGAAGCTATTTTTTCCTGCAATGACATGACCGCATTTAACGTATACCGGGCCGCCTACATTCTTGGCCTGCGGATTCCGGAAAATCTTTCCGTTTTCGGCTACGATGACTGCACAATGGCAAACTTTGTTACACCGCCTCTATCCACAGTCTCGGTTCCTGTAAAGAAGCTCTCCAGGATTGCCGTTGATTTTATTCATCACTATATTGAAACCGGAGAATTACAGGAGCTTCCTGTTTTGAAGGCTTCTCTGGTGATCCGAAGCTCCGTAAAAAACAAAACGATTGAATAAAAACCTTTTGTTCCCAGTTCATTCTGTGACGTAAAAAACAGCCCTGTCTCTTCGGCATATCCAATGCCTGAAAAAACAGAGCTGTTTTGTTTTACCATCTTATGCTGCTCCGTATACCAAATTTGGAAGAAGCAGGATTAAATCCGGGAAGAATACAGCGATTGCCAAAGTTGCAAAAATAGCAATATACAGCGGAATCGCGTATTTCGTGGTTTCCTCTACAGAACAATTCATAATATTTGAGCAGGTATAAAGAGCTACTCCTACCGGCGGTGTGGAACATCCCATAGTAACAACTGTCATCATAATGATTCCAAAGTGTACTGGATCAATTCCGTACTGACTAATAACAGGAATCAAAATCGGAGTTACAATCAGAGTAATTACGGTTGTTTCCATAAACATACCAAATACTGTCAGCATAATAATAATCAAAAGAATCAGCACATATTTATTGCTGGTCAGTCCAATCAGCATAGTTGCCAGAGTTTTTGGAAGCTGATCAAATACAACACCGTAGCTGAAGATTCCGGAAAATGCCAGAATCATGGTAATCACAGACAGATCCTTTACACTGTCAATAACACATTTTTTGAAACTCTCCAGTGTCAATTCCTTGTAAATAAATGCACCTACAATCAGAGCGTAAAATACAGCAAAAGCGCCGGATTCGGAAGGTGTCATAACGCCAAAACGAATCAGTACAATCAGAAGAATCGGGAACAACAGAGCCCAAATACTTTCCACACAGCATTTTACAATCTCATGGAAGGAAGAGGGTTTCTTGTGATCCGGCTGATAGCCAAGATGTCTTGCTGACCAGGACGTTGCAATCATCATAAAGATACACATGATAATTCCCGGGACAAAACCAGCTACAAACAAACGTCCAATGGATACCTCACCTACAGTTCCATAAAGAATCAAGCCCATAGACGGAGGAATGGTTGCTACAATCAGGCCTGTCAGGCAATTGACTGCTGCTGCCCATCCAGGAGCATATCCTCTCTTGGTCATCTCCGGTCCCAGAATTCGGCACTCCATAGCCGCATCTGCAACAGCCGAGCCAGATACACCGCCCATCAGAGTGGAAAGTACAACGGATACCTGACCAATGGAGCCATACATATGACCCGTCAGAACATTAGCCAGCTTAATCAGGCGTGTCGTAATTCCTGTATTATTCATCAGGTTTCCTGCAAAAATAAACAGCGGAATAGCCAGCATGGTAAAGGACTGGGTGGTTGACAGAGATTTCTGTACCAGAATCGTCCACGGAATTTCAGGACGCATCAGAAAAAAAGCAAAACCTGAAACTGCAATGGCAAATGCCACCGGCATTCCCAAAAACAGAAGAATTAAGAAAAAACCAATAGCACTTAACATTATTTATTCCTCCATTCTCCAACTGGTCTGCGAATATCCCCTATCAGTTTTCCTATAATGGTAAAAATCATCAAAAGAGAACCAATCGGAACGGCCAGCGTACACCAGGCATAACTCATTTTCAAGGTATTAAAGGTTCTGTTCCAGCTCTGAGATACCAACATAAATCCATATACAATAAGAATCAGCAAAAATAACACCATCATTACATCAAAAATCAGGGTCAGAATTTTCTGCACGGAAGCCGGAAGCTTATCTGCCAGCATATCAATCCGAATCAGGCTTCCACTTTTTGCAATAATATCTGATCCAATAAAGGTCAGCCATGCAAAGGCAAGCAGTGATACATCCTGTGCCCAGTTCACCGGCATTCCTATGGTTCTTGCCACTGCTGACAAAAATACCAGAACGGAAATCAGAATCAGCATGCCTCCTGCCAGTATCTCCTCAATTTTCAATATCTTCTCAGAAATCTTTTTCATATCATTTCCTCATTCCAAAATGTTTCAAAATCATTTCTCTGTCACTGTATTCAGTTAATTGGTTTTTCCAATTTCTTTATACAGCTGCTCTCTTAACTCGGTATATCCCAGCTTATCATAAATCGGATCTACCGCTGCCTTAAAAGGTGCCGGATCCGGTTCCGTTACAGTAACGCCTGCCTCAATCATCTTTTTCTCTGCTTCTTCTACTTCGGTCATAACATTGGCTGCTGTTTCCTTACCAATTTCATTGGATGTCTCAACCAGAAGAGTCTGCAGATCTTCCGGAAGACTTTCGAACCAGTTCTGTCCGCATACCAGTCCCTGCATCAGCTGGAAGTGGTTTGTCTTAGCCTGATACTTGCATACCTCATAAATTCTGGACGGATAGCTTGAGGTATTCTGTACCTCACAGCCCTCCAGCGCTTTGGACTGAATTCCGTTATAAACCTCACCCCAGGACATAGAAATGGGGGTTGCTCCCATTGCCTGAATTGTCTCAGTACATACCTCCTGACCAATGGTTCGGATTCTCATACCATTTAAATCCTCAGGAGTTTTGATTTCCTTGTTCGTCATAAACTGGCGGGGACCGTCATAAAAGGCAAAGGAAAGAATCTTGATACCGTGATCCTTTGACAGAGTATCACACCAGCCCTTAAAGGTATCGGTCTGCGTTACTTTATAACACTCATCATAATTATCTGCAAAATAACCCATCATCAGGATAGAGAAATCCTTAACATACTGCCCCATACGGGATGCATCCGTATTAACTGCCACATTGGCGCCCTGAATAGCCTGCTCCAATACATCCTCATCACTTCCCAGCTGTCCTGCCGGAAAAACCGTGACTTTCAGCCTTCCACCAGAGCGTTCATTTAGTTCATCTGCCAGCTTCTGATAATTTCTGGTAATCAGAGACTGTTCTGTCTGTGAGGTGGATATCTTCAGCTCATATACCTTATCCTGCCCCTCTCCCGTGCTGCTTCCTCCACCAGCTGCCGGCTGTGCATTTCCCATTCCCGGCATACCGCTGCATGCGCTGAGCATTGTCATTGCCACTGCAAGAACCCCTGCTAAAACATGTTTTCTTTTCATACCAATACCTCTCCTTCTCTGAATAGTTACGAAAATTTTGATGCTATACAAAATATAAACGTTTACATATTTGAAGTCAAGAAAAGAGAGTCAGCCTTAGCGTATTTTTAGCGTTTTATAAACGTTTTCTTAGCGCTATTTCTGCTCTCTTTACTTATTCTTTCTATTTTCAGTTTTCCGTTATTCTTCCATATTCTTTCCTGGATATACAATCACAAGCTCTGTTTCCTCCTCTGGAAGAATATTCCACTGCTTCACTGCCGCCGCAATAGCAAAGCTGTCTCCCTGTTTCAGGCGAATCTGCTGTCCTTCCTGCTCTAAAATGCAAGAACCACTGCATACCACTCCAAGCGTAAACTTTTCATTGTGGGTAATTGCAGAGGGCTTCCATGCCTTCACCTTGTCCACAAAAAAGCAGGACGTCAATGTCTCTCCTACCAAGCGCTGACGCTCATAGGAGTCTGTTTTTGCCAAAATTTCCGGCTTAATCCGGCAGCGATCCACAATTTCCTCTTTAGAATATTCTGTATAATCAAAAATATCAAGGCAAAAATCCAGCCCTCGACCCATAAACCGCGCTTCCTCCGGAACTACAATCCCTTCCCGTGAAAATTCGCAGCGCACCACCAGATCCGATGGCTCCATAATTTCCAGCATGGTAATTCCCTCTCCGATTGCGTGAGGCATTCCTCCTGGAATATACCATACCTCTCCCGGCTTTACCGGAATCTTCTCAAAACAGGCATCCATTTTTTCCATATTCTGAGCTTCTACAATTGCTTTCCAGTCCTCCCGGGTCGGTGCATGCTGAAATCCCAGGCGAATATAGGGATCAATTCCCTCCCTCACCTTTAAAATATAATAGCATTCCAGTTTTCCGTAGGGCTTTCCCATTACCTCATTAGCAAACTGGGTTGTAGGATGAACCTGTACATGAAGGCGCATAGCTGAATCCAGAATTTTCAAAAGAAAGCTCAGCTGCCAGGTTCCATCTTTGTGAATGCTGTCTCCCAGATAATATTTTCTGGAGCTATCTACCAGATCTCGCAGGAAAAATTCTCCATCTTCTGTCTCTACCTTTGCAAGACCTTCCTTATCCACTGGTTCCATCCCTGGATTTACTGCTTCTACCATAGATCCAACCCATTCCTCCGGCTGGTCATTATCACGGCACACACTCTCTCCGTGGAGACGATCGATCCCTGCTCCTCCCAGATAATTGCGGCGCACCCGGTTTCTTGGCAGCTTCATCAGTCCGTAATTCATAGTCTTTTCTCCTTTATCTGTCATTTATATGCTTCTTCATTTGCAGTTATGGGGATTTCCCGTACATTTTATATACAGCCATTTCATTCCAACATCTGTGCTTTCCGCTTCCGGTCTTCTCATTTCATGGCCTGAACTCTCTGGATTACACTCCGAAACCTGGAACCATACTTTTCATAAACCGGCTTCATGGCCTCTCTCCACGCCTCCGGATCCTCCACTTCTGTAATCTCTACACCCATCCATTCCAGATTTTTGTAGGCCTGCTCATCCGCCTGTTCAATCTCTTTTTTATTATATTCCTGGGTCAGCTCTGCTGCCTTTAACAGTACATACCTCTGATCCTCTGTTAAATTTTCCCAGGTCACCTGGCTTGCCAGAATCACGCCTGGAGCATAGGTATGACAATCCTTTACATAATAAGGAGCTACCTCATAAAATCGATTATAGTAATAGCTGATCGGAGGGTTTTCTGCTCCCTCAACACTTCCAGATTCCAAAGCCGTATACAGCTCTGCATAGGAAATAGGAACCGCCTCCGCCCCAAGAGCAGCCACCGTATCCTCCATCAGAGCAGAAATCTGCATTCTAATTTTCCGGTTTTTCATATCCTCCAGTCTTCTTACAGGAGAATCTGTCGTAAAAAAATTTCTCGCCCCTTCATCCAGATATGCAAGCCCAATCATTCCGGTATTGTGGTTCTGGATATCCTCCAGAATTTCCTTTCCAAGGTCACTTCTGCACACTTTCCAGAAATGCTCCCTATCCCGGAAAATATAAGGCAGCGCCAGAGCTGAAATCATCAGATCCCCGCACTCTGCCAGCGAGGCGCTGTTTCCCCTATATAGATCCAGCGCGCCCATTTTCATCGCCTCATAGCACTGGGCATCATCTCCCATCTGACCTGACGGATAAATTTCTATAAGCATTTTTCCTCCGCTTAGCTCCTCCACCCGCCCTGCAAAATACTTGGCAGAATCTGTCATAATATGGCCTTCCTGATTGACCTCCCCATAACAGAGAACCAGCTCAGGCTCTGTTATTCTCTGTTTTTCCTCCTGCTTTCCCTGTAATGCTGACCCGCAGCCCGTCAACCCGGACACTCCTGCCAGGGAAACCGCTGCCGCAAACAAGGACAGCCGCAGAGTTCCTTTCATCCGCTTTTCCTCCGTTTTGGTCACACCCTCTGGATTTTCATTTCTGAAAAATAATCTGCGTGGTATTTCAGATTCTCACCGCTGAAATTCAGCTGTCCCAGCTTTTCAAACCGAGCCACAGCCTCCTTGGTTTTCACCCGAATTCCCGGCATCTGATTAATATTCCGAATAATCGTCATCAAACTTCTCCCGAAATTCAGTTTCACTGCCAGATCCTGATACATCAAATGCCTTTCCAATTCTTCTATCAGCTCTGTTAAAAGTTCTTCTCCATCCTCCCGTTCCTCTGCGGCTAGAGCAGTGCTGATTTTCTCCTCCAGTTGGCAGATCTGTTTCATTCCTTCTGTTCTCTCCATAAAGGATTGGTGTACATCATCTCCATAATAATCACGAATATAGGAAGCTGCCTCCTCGTAGGCCTCCGGCAGCTCCTCTGGCCTGCTGCATGTTCCGCTGACTCCGCAGGCTACTGGAATCTGTCTTTCCCCTGCCAGATAATCTCTTGCTCTCCTGGTACATCCAGTCAGCTCTGTAAATGCATCTTCCTGCTCCGAATACAAAAGAATAGCCATCTGATCCATCCAAATGCTGTTAAGCACCTTTACTCCTGCCATATGAAAATAATTTTTCAGAACCTCCTGGGAAAACCCTCCCATGGACACAAGTGCCGGACTGGAAATCAGAACCACTTTCATCCACCCCTCGCCAACTTCCCACAAAGCCAAACGACGTTTCATAGATTCTGCTTCCATTCTCCGGAAAAACAGATTCCACAACAGATCTTTTTCCAAATCCCGATAAAAATCAAAATCATTCGAATCCTGTTCTATTCCGGAATAAGATAGAAGATCCAGAGAATCTTCCCGCTCTCTGGATCGGGAAATTACTTTGTCCAGAGTTTCGCGCAGCTCCGAATCCAGATAAGGCTTCAGAAGATAATCCGTCACTCCCAGCTTCAAAGCCTGCTTAGCAAATGAAAAATCACTGTAAGCAGAAATCACTACCATCTGAATATCCGGATACTTCTTCCGAATCTGATCTGCTGCCTCCAGCCCATTCATTCTAGGCATTTTTATATCCAGAAGAACAATATGAGGCTTACACCGCTCCAGCTTTTCCATCAAATCAACTCCATCTACAGCCGTATCCACAATCTCCAGAAGACCTGGATAGCTTTCCTGGATTATCCGTTCCAGATATTCCCGCTCATATTGTTCATCATCTGCCAATATCACTCGCAGCATACGTCTTCCTCCTGTCTCTTTCGTCTGTCGTCCTCTGTTCTATACAGCTTCAGGGTTATTTTTGTAATTCCGTCTATCCGTTCAATCTGAAGAACATCCTTTTTCCTGTAAAACAGCTCCAGCCGCTCTCTCACATTATTCAATCCAATAGAAGTTCTGGAAATCACGGCCTGCCCAGATTCCTTTCCGTTATTTTGCCTCTGCTCCGGCGTTCCCTTCTTATTCTCTGGCGGCCATTCCCCATGTTCTGGAAAACCTACTCCATTATCTGCCACAACAACCTCCATATAATCTGGCTTTTCTGTAATCAGAATATCCACTTTTCCTCCGCGTACCCGATCCTTCAAACCGTGCTGGATACTATTTTCCACCAGCGGCTGAATAGTCAGAGGAGGGATCTGAAAGGCATTCTCCAGAAAGGACTTTCTTACATCCAGGCAAAATGTAATTCTGCCCTTCAAATGAAGCTTCTGAATATATAGATATGCCTGCAAAAGTTCAATTTCATCATCTAATGGAATAGAAGTTGTCTTAATCTCAATGCTGCTGCGCAGAATTTTAGAGATAGCCTTAACCAGCTGAATGGATGTGTCTCTCTCTCCCAGCTGAATACTCCGGATAACCAGACTCAATGTATTAAAAAGAAAATGGGGATTCATCTGCATCTGCAGTTCCCGGATCTTTGCCTCCGCCAGCCGTTCTTTCATCTGGTGCGTTTCATTCAGCTCTGTAATCATATTCCGGATCGTATGCTTCATCTGATCAAAAGCACTGGAAACCTGATTGAGTTCTGCAAAACTTGTCTTTTCAATATCCCCTGCCTCAAAATTCCCGCTGGTAATTTCCTGAGCTGCCTTGGTCAGATTTTCAATCGAATACATCACTCGCCGATTCATATAGTAATTCAGCAAAAGACTGAACAGACATCCTCCGATCAAAGCCAGATTCAACACAATATTCACAGAATTTACATGGCGGCTGAAATCACCAAAGGTTGCATTTAGATACTCCAAATACCGGCTTACCAGCTGATTCAGACACCGATCTGTAGTCAGATCCACCGCTGCCAGATCCTCCAAAATTCCCGGATTATACTGTTTTCCTGGCTGAATATAAGATTCTGCCATTTCAAACCGATAGTCCATCACCTGACAGAGAATCCGGTACAGCATTTTGCATTCCCGATCTCTTTGCATTTGTCCTTCCAGCTTTTCCAACCCCTTTTCCAATCGAATACTGGAATCATAGTACTGTTGAAGGACCCCTTCATCATGGCTCTTGCTATAAAGGATAAAATTGGTCTTCCTGTCATTATTAATTGTAAACAGTTCATTCACTTCCTGATAGTCTTGAAGAAGTCTTTGGTAAGTGCTGTAAGTTGCAGTATATACTAATATATTAACTACAATAAACATACTGGTCAGCAAAATAACAACCAGATGATTCTGTCGAATTACTCTGCGAATGGATTTCATATGGCGATTTTCCCCCTGCACTCTGTAAGTACTCCATGCTCCAAAGCTTATCGGCCGTCCTTTTCATAGCAATCAATTGCTTTCTATTATACATGATTTTGATCCCATGTACAACTGCAACCTTTCCCTCCTCACATACCCGCACTATCAAATTCTCATCTCGCCCGCTTTTCCAGCCATCCAATCCCCTTATACAAGACAGTGGAAAACAGGCACAGCAAAACGATGGACGTCATGACCAGATCCAGCTGAAATACCTGACTCCCATAAATAATCAAATATCCCAGCCCTTTTTGCGCCGCCAGAAACTCTCCGATAATAACGCCCACCAGACAAAGCCCGATGTTGACCTTCATGTTGCTGATCAGCATGGGAACCGAACCCGGCAGCAGTACCTTTGAAAGCACGTCTCGGCGGCTTCCCCCAAGGGAATAAATCAGCTTGATCTTTTCCGGATCTACGCTTTGAAAGCCTGTGTGAAGGGTCAGAATAGAACCAAATAATGCAACGGAAACAGCTGCTGCCACAATGGTATACACATGATTGCCAAGCCAGACAATCAGCATGGGAGCCAGGGCTGATTTGGGAAGGCTGTTCAGCATAACCAGATATGGCTCCAGAATCTCCGATGCACTGCGGCTGAACCAGAGAGCCACCGCTGCCGCCGTCCCTGCTGCTGTCACAATCAGAAAGCTTACCAGAGTTTCCGTCAGAGTAATTCCAATATGTCCAAAGATACTTTTATCCCGTACCATTCTCCAGAAACACAAGAGAACTCTGGACGGTGAACTGAAAATGAAAGCATCCATCATTCCCAGTCTCGTACAGAGTTCCCACATGGCAAGCAGAAGTACCAGCAGCATCATGCGCCAGACCGCTACCTTTTTCTTATGCATTTGTTCGCGTTCAATAAATTCCTGCTGGGCCTTTGTCGGCCCTGTTATATTCTGATATTCCATAGGATTCCTCCTCATAAAGCAGATGCATCTCTGATACTTCTACTATATGCGGACATTTCCCAGTTGGTCCGGCAGACTGCAGCCAATCTAATTGCTTAAAAATCCCTTTCCAATAATCTCACTGGAATTAGAAATCAGAATAAATGCCGTCGGCTCTGTCTTTCGGATAAAATTTCGAAGGCGTACTGCCTGCCCCCGCTTCATGGTTGTCATAATCACGGTCTTGCTGTGGTGAGTAAAGGCGCCCTCTGCCTTATAAACCGTAGCGCTTCTGTGAAGCTCATGGATAATAAAATGACAGATAGGATCTGGATCATCACAAATAATATTAAAGCATTTGCACTGGTTGATGTTCTCGATTACACCATCAATAGCCAGAGATTTCGCCATCAATCCTACCGTAGAATACAGTCCCGTTGTCGGACCGATTACAAAAAATGCCATCAGCACCGATGCCACATCCACCAGAAACAGAGCGCTTCCGATATTTAAACTGGAATGACTTTTCAGTATCATGGCAATAATGTCAGTTCCGCCGCTGGATGCTCCGATATTAAACAGAATCGCAGACCCTACTGCCGGCAAAAAAATGGCAAATACCAGTTCCAGCATAGGCTCATAGGTCAAAGGAGAATGCATGGGATAAATCCGCTCCAGCGCAGACAGGCTGACTGACATCAGCATACTTGCATACACGGTCTTAAGCCCTACATCCCGTCCCAAAAACAGAAAACCGATTACCAGAAGCCCGGTATTTACAATAAATGTAAAATCACTGGCTGACCAGTGGGTAATCTTGCTGATTACCGTGGAAAAACCGGTCACACCTCCAAATGCAAAATTGTTGGGAAATTTGAAAAAATAAATTCCCACTACCATAATCCAGATACTGATTGTAATCAGTCCATACTCCGCCAGCTTCCGCGCAATCGGATTTTCAATTTGCTTGATAGCCATACCTTCCCCTTTGCAGCCCCTTTGCTGCTTATATTCTTTTCATATTCACAATCCCTGTGTAAACGCCGCTTAAACGGTCGTCCAGCAGACGCCCTGTCTGCCAGACACGACTATACCGCGTTCTGCCTGAAATATCAAACATCAATCTGGTTGGAAAAGGTACAATTATTTTACTGTAGCTTTTTCTTGACATACATAGATAATCTAAGTATAATTTTTATATACCTAGATTATCTATGTGTAAGAAAGGAGCTATGCTTATGGATAAACGATATATGGCTATCGGTACCTCCATGCTGGTATTAAAGCTGCTGGAAGAGGAACCTCTGTATGGCTATCAGATGATCCGGCTGATGGAACAGCGCAGCCGAAATATCTTTCAGCTAAAAGAAGGAACGCTCTATCCCATTCTTCACACCCTGGAACAACAGGGCGCTGTCACCAGCTTTCAGCAGACTGCAGACACCGGCAAGATCCGCAAATACTATGCCATTACCCCGCATGGAAAAAAGCTTCTGAAAGAAAAGACTCAGGAGTGGAAAACTTATGAAGCTGCTGTCAATCAGGTTCTGGAGCATGTAGTGATAGGGGGTGTGTGATTTGGAAAAGAAACCTGCTGAAAATTCTGTTTCCCGGTTTCTGGATGAAGTTACCGACCAGATTGCCTGGAAACCGCTCCATCCTTCCATTCGCCGGGAGCTGGAGGAGCATATTGAAGATCTGGCAGACGAATTAAAAAACGAAGGCATTGAATCAGAGAAAGCCTTCCAGCAAGCTGTCCGTCAAATGGGGGATCCGATCATCATTGGAACTGAGCTGAATGCTGTTCACCAAATTCGCAGAACTCCTGTGCTCACAGTCCTGTCACTTCTGCTTCTCCTTGCAGGATTTGTCCTGGCCGGATTTATGAATTGGACACCGGAGCAAAATTCCGGAGGATATCTGTACTATCTTCCAGGCACAGCCCTTCTGCTTCTGACTGTATGGAAGGGGTATCCTTTTTTTATCCGTCATTGGAAATCCCTCTCCTTTGGAATAGGAATTCTGTACCTGTTTTTCCTCGTCCTGAACTGCCTTTCCCGTTTCGGTCATTTTTATTTTTCCTGGGTCTGGAAAATCAGCTACCTGGCAGGCACCTTTTTCCCTGTGCTTTTTCTTCCCGTACTGTTTTCCTTTTTGTTTTACCGATTCAGAAAAAGCAGGAAACGTACCATCCAAATCGGACTGCTGCTTGCTGCCGCCTGGGGTATTTTTTCCATTTTCTTTTTGCCCGGATACCGTTGGAGCGCAGCCGCTATCGCCCTTCTCAGCCTTGTCCTAACCATAGGCTTTATGATACAGAAACATCTGTTTTCAGAAAAGAAATGGAAGCTTTGGAGCTTTGCTGCAGTTATTACGATTCTTCTTGCTTCTCCGGCTTTTTTTCTCCATCCGTACTATTTAAAGGCGTTTACAGCGCCTCAGACACAAGTACGCGATCGCTGGGACGATACCTACAACAGTGTGCTCATCCAGGAATTACTGGGCCGGACTCCTTTTGCAGGAGGGCTGTCTCTCTCTCCGGAGGAGCTGATGGATTATCGGACAGGCGCCTGGTATTTTGCATCCCGGGAACCGAGAAATATTTCCATTGCAATCAATGACAGCCATACGCCTCAGGAAAAAGAGGCCCTGCAGCAAAAATGGCATGAGCTGAGCCGTCAGGGCTTTTCTCCCGGAATTGTACACGAAACAGAAGAAACCGTCACCCTCTGGGATATCCTCCCTCAGCACTACCACAATAACTATATCATTGCCGTGGTGATATTTCTCTTTGGCTGGATCGGAGGCTTCCTTTTACTGGCAGCCATTGCCCTGTTCTATCTGTTGCTTTTTCGGTGTATTCTGAAAATCCGGGGAAATCTGGCCTCATGCACAGCCTTTGCCTGCGGACAGATTCTTTTATGGCAGACGATCCTCTATATTCTGGGAAATTTCGGTTTCCAGTACTGCGCATTTCCCAATCTTCCTCTTCTTTCCGAAGGAAGAATCAGTATGGTATTTAATATGGTTTTAGTAGGCTTTATTCTCTCAGCCTACCGCTATGATCTGGTAACGGCAGAACCGGCGGAATGTACCTCCACGGTTTCTCTATAAAAAGTCAGAGGGGCCGCATTTGCGGCCCCCATAAGACAGTATTAGAAATGTTTTCGGGAAACGGCGTAGCTTGCGGACTATGCCGTTTCTCTGTGTGCGCCTTGCGGCGCACACAGAAAACAGCTGACTGGATTTTTCTCCAATCGGCTGTCTGGCTTAATCATTTATTCTGCAACGGTATAATGGGTGTTTCGTGCTTTTCCTTTCTGTTCTAACAAGTTAGTTTTTACCATTTTTCGGAGCACTCTGGCGGCAGTAGAAGCGCTTACTGCAAGCAATCCTATCACATCATTTCTTGTAATCGCACCATGTTTTCTGGCATATTCCAATATTTTTCCTTCTTCGTCACTTATCTCTTTTTCAGTATGAACCGTAACCGGTGTGCCGGATTTCGTTTTTACAGTTGCATTTTCTATTTCGTATTTTGCGTTGATATTAGGCAATATGATCTTAAAGGTATTTTTCGTGGTTTCAATTACAGGCTTTACCTGCATACTTTCGTATGCCTTCATAATCTTGCCCATTCCAGTTCCATACGCCTCAATTAAGTGCAATCGGTAAAATACATTCGCAAGATCCTGATTTCTGCACACAGAAATGCCAACCATAACATCTTCCAGGTCTATGCCCGGCATCAGTCCTCCGATAGACACAAACTCAATCCGATCCTCATAAATACTGATAAAAGCGCTGGCACTAAAAGAATAGTCACGGTGAACCAGCAGATTCAGCAATGCTTCTCTGACAGCGACTTCCGGATAATCCCTGACATCAATCCGGTATAGTTTTTCTATGGTTGCACGGGTCTGATTGCGGAAGTCAATAAAATCATATACTTCGTTCATCTGCTGTGGTCCAAAGTCAGTTTTCCGCCATCACAGTTTGCAAAAGCAATGATTTCTTTTTTTATGTCATCTACTACAACTTCTTTCAGTTCTACGGTTTCGCTTTCCCGAAAAAGCATAGTGCCATCTCCTTTATTTCAAATTTGTAAGTCTATCATATCAAATCGTGTCAATCGTGTCAACAAAACCGACACGATTGTGATTCGATTATGACACGATAAATGACACGACGGGCTGCTTCCTTCTGTTCCGCATTCTTTATGTACCGGGCTGTCATGTGAAGTTCATTCAAGACCTTAGACTGATAATCGCCTTCGACTTGAAAGAGCAGTCGTTTTTCCATTTCATTTAATTCCATGCGAATCTCCTCTTTCTTCAGAAAGATAGGTATAAAAAAAGGACATCCACCTATTAAAAGTGAAATGCCCTTTGGCTTAACCTATTAAGTTTTATATACAAAGCAGCTTGCCACTGTTATGCGTCCGATTTTTTCAGGAATCGACAATACATACGACAAAATCTCATTTGTTATTGTAAAAGGCGGTTTATATTCTTCCATAAAATCACCTCTTGCGTATTATCTTACGTATTTTCTTCCTTCATTATCCAATCATCTGACGCATATTTCAATGTTCTTAAAAAATTTGATCTTTTCTTTTTACAGCTATGCATCTTACTTGTCCAGCTTCCAGATATCCCGATTGTACTCGGCGATTGTCCGGTCAGAAGAGAAGAATCCGGCCTTGCTGATATTTACCAGCATCTTTTTGGCCCAGCTCATCCGATCCTCGTAATCCGCATAAGCCTTTTCTCTTGCCTCAGCGTAGCTTCTGTAATCCAGAAGTGTCATAAACCAGTCCTTATTCAGCAGTTCCTTGTAAAGCCGTTCCAGATTTTCCTTATGTCCAATCTTCATCATTTCCTTGCCTATAATAAAGTCCACAGCCTCTTTGATGTCCGCATCCTTCTCATAATACTCTCTGGAAACATAATCAGCCTTGGCATAATGGTCAATTACTGTCTCACTGGACTCACCGAAAATATAAATATTGTCTTTTCCAACCAGCTCTGCAATCTCCACATTGGCTCCATCCATGGTGCCCAGGGTAACTGCTCCATTTAACATAAACTTCATATTGCCGGTTCCGCTGGCTTCCTTGGATGCCAGAGAAATCTGCTCCGAAATATCGCAGGCCGGAATCAGCTTTTCTGCCTTGGTTACATTGTAGTTTTCAATCATAACCACCTTCAGCCACGGGCTGACCTTCGGATCCTCGTTCACCAGCTTCTGAAGACAGAGAATCAGATGAATAATATCCTTCGCAATCACATAGGCCGGAGCCGCCTTTGCACCGAAAATCACGGTAATCGGTCTTGCCGGCTTTTTGCCCCGCTTAATCTCCAGATATTTGTGAATCACGTACAGCGCATTCATCTGCTGGCGCTTGTACTCGTGAAGACGCTTAATCTGAATATCATAGATGGAATTTTCATCAATGTCCACATTCTGGGTTTCTTTTAAATATGCTTTTAAAGCAAGCTTATTCTGATGCTTGATTTCCAGAAGCTGCTTTAAGGTTTCCTCGTCAGAGCAGGCTGTCATAAGCTCCAGAAGAGCCGCATCCTTTTTGTACTCATTGCCAATACGGTCTGTAATCAGATCTGCCAGCGGATGGTTGCAGTGAAGCAGCCACCGGCGGAAGGTAATTCCGTTAGTCTTATTGTTGAATTTCTCCGGATACAGCTGATAAAAAGCATTCAGTTCACTGTTCTTTAAAATCTCTGTATGCAGGTATGCCACTCCATTAACAGAAAATCCATAGTGGATATCCATATGAGCCATATGCACGACATCGTTTTTATCAATAATCGCCACAGCCTCGTCCTGGTATTTTCTGCGGATCCGATCATCTAAAATTTCAATAATCGGAACCAGCTGAGGAACTACTTCCTTCAAATAAGAAATCGGCCACTTCTCCAGGGCTTCTGCCAGGATCGTGTGATTGGTGTAGGCGCAGGTCTTTTTCACAATCTCCACTGCCTCATCAAACGCAATGCCGCGCCCGGTCAGGAGACGAATCAGCTCCGGAATTACCATAGACGGATGGGTATCATTGATCTGAATCACTGCATAATCTGGAAGATCGTGGAGGGTGCTTCCCTTTCTTTCACATTCGTCCAGAATATACTGAGCGCCGCTGCTGACCATAAAATACTGCTGATAAATTCGAAGCTTACGGCCTTCCTCATCACTGTCGTCAGGATATAAAAACAGCGTCAGGTTTTTGGCAATATTTTCCTTATCAAAATCAATTCCATCCTTTACCAGGCCTTCGTCTACGGTATCCAGATCAAACAGGTGAAGCATATTGGTGCGGTTTTTGTAGCCGGTTACTGCAATATCATAAAGACGGGACTGAACCGTAAAGCCGCCAAAAGAAACAGGATACGTTGTCTCTCTCTTTAACAGCCAGGTTTTCTCTTCTATCCATGGATTGGGAACCGCTTTCTGCAGCTCCTCTTCAAATTCCTGCCGAAACAGCCCCAGGTGATAATTCAGACCGATTCCATCGCCGTTTAATCCAAGACTTGCCATAGAATCCAGGAAGCAGGCTGCCAAACGGCCCAACCCGCCGTTTCCAAGGGAAGGCTCCGGCTCCACTTCCTCAATCTGACCGATATCCTTTCCTGCTGCTGCCAGAATCTCCCGGATCTCATCATACCAGCCCAGATTAATCAGGTTATTCGAAAGCAGTTTTCCAATCAGAAATTCTGCTGAAATATAATATACTTTTTTCTTTCCTGTCTCTGCTGTGCGGGCACAGGCCTCCTGCTGCACCATAGTTAAAAGCGCCTCGTAAAGCTCCCTGTTTGTACAGTTCTCAATGGGCTTTCCACAGGCAGAAACAAGTTTTTCAGATAAGTTCATGTTTCAATCCCCCTCTTGTTTTTCTATCTTTTTTGTTTTTTCCTTCTCTTTTTCACCATATCTATTGTAATCGCAGATGAATCCATCCGTCAATATGGCTTTCGCACAGAATCACAGGGTTTTCCCGGCATTTCCACAGCAGGCTTCTACAAATTTAGCCAAAATTTTTCTGCTTTCCCCGCTTTTCCGGAAGGAAAATTCCGGATGCCACTGAACAGCTGCCACAAACCGTTTTCCCGGCATTTCTACTGCTTCAATCAAACCATCCGGCCCCACAGCCGCAGCCTCAAGAGCTGGAGCCAGCTTCTGGATGCCCTGATGATGGCAGCTGTTTACTCCTATCTCCTGCTGATCAAGAATACTTTCCAGGAAGGAATCCGGAAGAATCCTGACCTTGTGCGCTTCCCCATCGTAAGGCGGCTTCATTCGGTGGTTCACCTGATTTTCTTCTCCTGTTCCGGATGCAGGATATTCTGTTTCCAGATCCTGATACAGAGTTCCGCCCAAATATCCATTGAGGAACTGCAGTCCCCGGCAAATGCCAAATACCGGCTTGTCCAGTTTTAAAGCCTCCTGAAGCAGAAGCTTCTCCATCTGATCTCTCTGCTGGCAAAGGGTTCCACACACCTCCCGTTTTTCTTCTCCGTAAACAGCCGGATCTACATCATGGCCTCCGGTAAGTACAAATCCGTCCAGCTGTTCTGCCAGCTGACTGACCGCCCTCTCCTCTGCAGTAAGCGGCATCATCACCGGAATTGCCCCGGCCTCTTCCAGAGCAATCATATATCCAGGAAGCATCCAGTAACTGTCCTTAAATTCATCATACAGGGGGACCAGACCGATAAGAGGACGTTTTCTGGTTCCAGGTTCCTCTGCTACCTTCTGCTGTGTCCTATTTCTATTATTCTCTGTCATTTTCCTCATTTCTCCTCATCTGCGGCTGTTTCTTCCGCCTCTTCCTGAAAGTTTTCCCTCACAATAGGATATTCTGGTTCCCAGACCCAGGCCTTTGCCTCACTCCCTCCGTCCTTTATCATCTGCATGATCTGATTCACACAGGGATTCTCCGGCTCTGCCCTCATCCAGAGAGCATAGGCCCGCCGCCGGATCACTGTTTCTTTTTCTATCCTGTTTCCGGCACAGTAATCATAATACACATCCGTATAAAGCTCTGCCATAAGCTTCTTTAAATCATCCGGAACCAAAGAAATCTTCTTCTCTGTCTGAGTACGGATGATCTCTTTAAAAAACTCCTCAGACCATTTCTCATAATTTTCCACTTCAGGAATCCATCCCTCCAGATTCAGCTGATTTGTTTCAAAATGCATTCCTCCCAAATCATCCCAGGACAACATCCCATAGTGGTTTGGTGACAGGGAAACGGCCCCAAGAACAATCTCAGAAATTCCATATTCCTGCTGCTCTCCCGGCTCCGGCTGATGCTTTTTCACTCTCTGGACATGGAGATGACCGCTGACATAGAGAGGAACCTGATATTTCTCAAAAAGTGCCGTTATCTCCTGATAATTTTCCATTGTACAGTCATCCGTATACAGGCGGCTTTCCCAAAGCAGATTATGATGTCCGATAGGAAGAACCTGAATTCCGTGTTCCTGAGCCACCTGAAGATGAACCTCCAGCCACTTTAAAGTTTCCGGCTTCAAACGTCCGTTTACATGATTCCCGTCCTCATACTGACAGGTGTCCAGCATCAAAAGCCAGTGCCAGGGATCTACTGGATACACATAACTTAAAGAAGCTGGATCTCGGTTCGGGGACTGATCATATCCAAAAGAATGATAAATTTCATAAAAGTCATCCCCTGAGGTAAGATACTCTGCTGCCTCTTTCTTCTCTCCAAAATATACTGCTGCATTGTGATTCTGGATATCGTGATTTCCCGGAATCACCACCACAGGAACTCCTCCGTCCTGGATCTCCTTCAGTTTTTTTGCCAGCTCCAGATGATTTTCCTTTTCTCCATTCAGAGTAATATCGCCAGAAAGCACCAGAGCCGACGGCTTTTCCTCAAGCGCCCTGACTGCCAAAGCATCCAGAAGCTGTTCGCTGTACTGATGAGCCTTCCCGTCATCCGACTTCACCATGTTCCAGAAGGCCTTCCCATCATCGTGAGTGGAGGCGCTCATATAGTGAAGATCCGACACCAGCATCAGTCTCGGCGGTTCGTAGGGCGGCGGCGTTTCGTCCAGAACTTCCATCTGTCCCCCGGGCTTATTTGTCCCTGCCGGTCTTCCTGAAACCTCCAGCCCTTCTTCCGAACCTGTTTCAGTGGGCTGTTCCCCTTCTGTTTCTCCGGTCAGAGTTTCTTCCACGGAAGTCTCCGTCTGTTCCGGATACTCCGATTCCTGTACAGATGGCTTTCCCGGCTCCACAGGGCTGTTTAGCCGTCCCAGCAGCCATACAATACCGGCACAGGCGGCCAGAAGCGCCATATAAAAAAAGAGAATGATTAATTTTTTCTGTCTCATTGTTCTGTCCTGTACTCCATTTTTTCATTAACCGGGACATCATACCACAAATCTGAAAAAAAAGAAAGAATGTACGGAACAATCACGTTTTCCATGCCTGCCCCATACATTCCTTGTTTCCTTACCTTTTTTTAGAAACCTCTTACCTGCTGTCGAAACTCCTTCTCATCAAAAGCCGCTTCGCCGTCATCAGACTGCATCATTCACACAGATTGCCCCATAAGGACGAATGCTCATCCGGTAAGCGCAGCCTTCTCCCAGCGCCTTTTCCATATATGCAACATACTCATCCACAATCTCATTGGGAAGCATTGCCATAATAACGCCGGCAAATCCGCCGCCGTGAATTCTGCAGGCTCCCTTCTTCTTTTTCTCAATAAACAGCTCAGTCAAAGCCAGAGCGACGGAAATTCCCTGTTCCTGGTAATCACTGTTTGTATAGCAGTTCTGCAGCCACTTCCAGGAAGAATTGCCGGAAGCTGTAATATTGCTCAGGAAGTCCTCAAACCGGCCCTCCTTCAAAGCTGCCACCTCAGCGTCTACCCGGCGGTTTTCCTCAAAGAAATGCAGAGCCCGCATCACAGACCGGTCACCGGCAAATTCCCGAACTGCTTTCAGGTTGTCAATGACCTGCTCCTCTGTAATCTCTGCACACACCTCTTTGCCAAAATACTCTGCTACTTTCTTCATCTCAGACGGAACTGCAGAATAATCTGCACTCAAATCTGCATGGCCCTTTCCTGTCTGTACAATAATAAGGCTGTGATCTCTGGATGCAAAATCAAAATCAATCTTCTCTACTGCTGGAGCTGACGGATTGGCAAAATCAATCGTAATCAGTCCGCCTACTGCACAGGCCATCTGATCCAGAAGACCGGAAGCCTTATCCCAGTATACATTCTCTGCATATTTTCCTACATGTGCATAGGAAACCGTATCCATCCTGCCATCATTGAAAAAGCGATTCAGCATAGAGCACAGCAGCATCTCAAAGGAAGCAGAGGAGCTGACCCCTGCAGAGCTGATTACATTGCTTGTAATATACGCATCAAATCCACCTATCTGAAATCCTTTCTCCTGAAATCCCTTCAGAAGTCCCTTAACCAGATCCACAGTTCCTGCCTTTTTGGGGCTGGGATCCAGATCGTTCAGATCAATAGTAAATTCCTGCTGAAAGGTCTCGCTGATAATGTTTACCTTAGAGGAATCATTCTTTGCCGCAACGCCTACACAATCCAGGTTAATGCTTCCGGCAAGAACCTTGCCGTGATTGTGATCCGTGTGATTTCCACTGATCTCCGTCCGTCCCGGGGAACTGAACATCAGAATATCACGATCTCCAAAGGTTTTCTGGAATTTACCGATCATATCCCGGTAACGCCCTGTGTTTTCTGCCGCCTCTCTTCCATAAAGCTTCTCCATCAACGCTGCTGCCTGCGGAGAATCAAGCAATTGCAATGTTTCTGCTGCTTTCATGTTCACACCCTCCAAACTTATATTTTTTCTAACCGTTCGACCCTGCATCTTCTTGCCCGCCTGCAACGCATTTCCCTGTCTGAATCTTCACAAGGCTGAACGGTTGTCATTTTTTAGAACTGTCCAAAGTATAACACACCTTCCCGGGTCGGTACAATACAATATTCTTTGATTTCCTGCGGAATTTCATGTTCCTGAACCAGAGTCTCAAAACCGGAAACCGCATCCCTTCCGTTTTTCCTTTCCTGTCCCGGGTAATCCTAGTAAAAGATTGAATTTGATTATATTTATCGAACATGATATATTGTAGGTGCAAAGATGGCAAACAAGAATTTTTCTGTCTATTCAGGACGGTGCGGGAACTGGCAGAAAATTCATGTCAAGCTTGCTTGTAAGCGGATTTTCCAGCCAGTTCTCACATCAGAAGAATCTCCGACGCTTCTTGTTCGGCTTTGCCGGACAAGAAGATGGCCGTCCTGAACAGTTACAAAATTTTTAGGTAATTGTTAAATGATTTTCTCCTTCGATGTGGATA
>UMFI01054980.1_pt1 | contig 33905 bp, 43 predicted proteins | sample 1964951 | NCBI WGS metagenome assembly UMFI01 (sample SAMEA4836040, study PRJEB28245) | human gut metagenome | biome: gut microbiome; material: fecal sample | place: Denmark | collected 2008 | reverse complement strand
CCTGTTTATATGGGAAAGATTGCTTACGGCAGACGAAGAACTGAAAAGAAACAGGGTACAAGAAACGAGATGCACGTGGTTGAACAGTCGGAGTTCCCGGTTTATGAAGGACAGCATGAAGCCATCATTTCCGAAGAAGATTGGTATCTGGCACAGGAAAAGCGCAAGATCAATTCTTTCAAGCGGGAAAAGGTCAACAATCCAGACCATGCACACATCCTGTCCGGTATCTTGAAATGCCCATGCTGCGGTAAGAGTATGTACGGCAATATCGCCAAGGCGCACAGCAAGGACAAAAAAACACGGTATTATTACTACTGCAAAAATACGGTTACACCTACCGGGCATGAGTGCAGCTTCCGTCTGAATATCGAGCAGACGGAAATCAATAAATTTGTGGCGAAGATTATTTCTGCTATGGTCAACAATCCCCGGTTTGTGGAAGCGATTCAAGCGAAAATCGGAACGGCGGTTGATACAGAGGATATGGAAAAGCAGATCGCCGTTCTGCAAGGGCAGCTAAAGCAAGCCTTTGGAACGAAAAGTCGCTTGGAGCGTCAGATGGATACCTTGGACATCAACGATGTCCACTATGACAGAAAGATTTTAGACTTGCAGCGCCGCTATGATGAGCAGTATGATACCATAGAGGAAATCGAAGTTCAGATTGGCGAATTGCAAAGTCAGATCCGCAACATACAGCAGGAGAAGATTTCCGGTGACAATATCTATCGCTTGTTACTGGCATTTGATGAAGTCTACCATTCCGCAACGGAAGCGGAACAGAAAGAGTTTATGAAAGCCTTTATCGAGCGAATTGAGATGTTCCCGGAAAAGAGAAAAGACGGTAGTTGGATAAAGAAGATCGTATTCAATTTTCCTGTGCCTGTTGATGGTGAGGAAGTGAAAGAACTTCCCTTGGAAACTGAAACAACTGTTGAGAGCGTGGTTCTGTTGACTAAGGTACATAAGTAAAAGTGTGAAAAAAGCTTGAAATAAGGTTCTTTTGAGATTTTTAGAGTTGAAAATCAGACTGCGAAATATGCCTGAAAAAGAGCATAAAACCGTGATATTTTTATAGTTGGATAGACAGAAATATTGAGAATAGGTTGGGCATATGAAAATAATGAATGGTAGGTGATTCTAATTGGCATACGGAAAATCAATAGAGTTGTTTCTTGTAAATGGAACGGCTGACAGTTTGATTATTGCAGAGTTATCAAATTGGAATGGAAAAGCAATTAAGATTCCTCGTATGGAGGTTTCTTCTTGTAATCGTGAGGATATTACACAGGCAGGAGTATATTTCTTGTTTTGCAAGGAAGACGATGGTTCTGATTCTGTATACATTGGAGAAGCGGAAAATGTTAAAGAAAGACTTGTACAGCATTTAAGAGATTATCAATCTGAAAAAGAAACATATTACTGGAGTAGTGCAGTTGTCTTTATTGGCAGAGATCTCAATAAGGCATTGATTAGATATTTGGAAAATCGTTTTGTGGAGATTGCGAGAGCAAGTAAACGATATCTTGTACTTACCAAGAATACCTACCGAAATACAGTTATGAAAGAATCGCAGGTAGCTGTAATGGAGGAGTTTGTAGACAATGTAAAGATACTTATCAATGCACTTGGATACAAAGTATTGGAGCCTTTTGCTCAGATGGATTCATCAACTACATCAGTAGATGATGAATTGCTTTATATTACATCAGGTTCTGTAAATGCAACAGGAAAAGTGACTGCTGAAGGATTTGTTGTATTTGCTGGAACTACGGTTAATGAAAAAACATCAGCTAAATCACTAAGTGCGGGAATGCAGAAGTTAAGACAGAAGCTTTTTAACTCGGACAAAATAAATAACTTGATTACATCTGAGGATATATTGTTCTCAAGTTCATCTGTAGCAGCAGATTTTGTATTAGGTTATAGCGTTAGTGGTCCACGTACTTGGAAATCGAAAGATGGAAGAACATTGAAAGAGATAGAAAGTAAACAGACTGATTAGTAAAAATAATGTCCGAGGATTATGGGGTGAGTCCAAATTCTCGGATTTCTTACGTTCTATGGAGATGCGAAAAAATTAGAAGTACAGATTTTGGGACAGGTTGAAATATATAATGATAAATATATGTGAATCAAACAAAATACGTCTTGAAAATATCATTAAATATAAATAAATATCATCAAATATAACAAAAACATTGAAAATATCATTAAAATGATATATACTAAATAATAACTTTTAATGTGTTTATAGAAGGAGATTAATATGGAGCCTATGTACAATGATAAATGGATTAGTATAGATGAAGCAGCAGAATATTTGGGAATAAAGACAGTTACATTAAGAGGTTGGATAAAAAAAGATTCATCGTTACCGGCTCATAGAGTCGGTAAACAATGGAAATTTAAGTGCTCTGAAATAGATGAATGGGTAAAAAGTGGTAAAAGTGCAATTGATGGACGTTAGACGTTTTTGATTTTAAATGTATAAAATTAAAATCAGCATTTTTATAGAATTAAACTAAAAGCCAGCTTAAATTAGAGCAAACTATTATATTTAATTGGAGGACCTACAATGGCAAAGAAGAAAAAAGAAGATGTAATTGAAGTCAATATCCCCTTTGATTACATTGCGAATATAGATTGTATAGAAGGAATGAAAGCAATGCCAGATAATTGTGTTGATATTATTATTGCTGATCCACCTTACAATCTTTCTAAAAGTGGTGATTGGAAATGGGATAATAGCGTATCTTTGTTAGGAATGGGTGGTAATTGGAATATTACTAATGAAAATTGGGATGATATGTCGTTTAATGACTACTTTAACTTCTCACTTTTATGGCTTTCAGAAGCAAAAAGAATATTAAAGTCAACAGGTTCTATGTGGATTTTCGGAACATACCATAACATCGGAATTATTAATGTTGCGTGTCAATTATTAGGCATTGAAATTATTAATGAAGTTATATGGTATAAGAAAAATGCGTTCCCAAACTTGACGGGAAAAAGATTGACTGCGAGTCATGAAAACCTATTATGGACACATTCAGGGGGGAAAAAGCGAAATTATTATTTTGACTATGAATATTCAAAAGATGGAGATTTTCCAGGAGATGAATTGAAAAAGCCTGGGAAGCAGATGCGAACAGTATGGGATTTGTCGAACAATAAACAAAAGGACGAACTAAAATACGGAAAGCATCCTACTCAAAAGCCGATCAAAATTTTGACAAGAATGATTAAGCTTGCATCAAAAAAAGGCGATGTTATGTTAACGCCTTTTGCGGGTGCTGGTAGTGAATGTGTTGCAGCAAAAATGACAGGAAGACATTATATAGGATTTGAAATGGAAGAAGAATATTGCAAAATTGCTGAAGAGAGACTTCTACATACTGAAGTTGAATCAGGAGAACAGATGAATATTTTTCAACTTACAAAAGGAGTGAAGAACGATGATGAAACCAGTAATTAAGTGGAGCGGAAGCAAACGAACACAATCGGAAGCAATAAAAAAATATATTCCAGAATCATTCGACACATATTTTGAACCGTTTATTGGAGGCGGTTCAATGTTATACGCAATAAATCCAGATAAAAGTGTATGTGGTGACATTTGTGTTCCATTAATAGATTTGTGGAATGAAATAAAAAACAACCCAGATAAATTGGCTGATGAATATGAAATAAGATGGAAAAGATTGCAAGAAGAAGGATATACAGCATATTATGCAATCAGAGATGAGTTTAATAAGAATAAATCTCCTTATGATTTAATGTTTATTTCGAGAACGTGCGTAAATGGATTAATACGATTTAATGATAAGGGGGAATTCAACAATTCGTTGCATCATTCAAGGCCCGGAATCAAACCAGAAAGTTTGAGAAAAATCATACTAGACTGGTCTAAACATATACAGAATACAACCTTTTTTGCGGATGAATACTCTATTACAACTGCAACTGCAAAACAAGGAGATCTTGTATATTTAGATCCTCCATATTTTCATACAAAAGGGAGATACTTCGGAACTATTGATTTTGATAAATTCATGGAATACTTAGCTAATTTGAATGAAAGAGGTATTAAATATATGCTTTCTTTTGATGGTAAAAGAGGAGATGAAGATTTCACGGTCGACATTCCAAAAGAGTTATATAAAAGACATGTTTTTATTCCATCAGGGAGTTCAACATTTAAGAAGGTGATAGATAAAGAGACCGAGATGGTTCTCGAATCTCTTTATCTGAATTATTAACTCTATTTCAAAACAAACTGCTTATCACCAGAAGCTTTATGCTTTTCAATAATAAACTCTTTTAATAGTTTACTTCGATTAGAGGATGGGATGATTTCTATTTCCCATCCTATTTTTTTGCTTGTCATGATAGGTTCCATAACAAAGAGGATTTCACAGTTCTTAGTAAATACTGCAGATGAAGCTTCAGCATATTTTTTTAAATATGCTGCTGCAGATATTGTTTCGAAGTTGTTAAAATCAACTCGTTTGTCACCCCATTTCCATTCTGCATTTGAAATTGTAATATTTCTTTTAGCACTAGGAATATAGCTCATGATTTTTTTTATGTATGTTACAAGTTTGGTTCCTACATCTGTTTCTAAATCGGCGGATTTTTCTTTTGATTCAACGGATAGTAATAGTGGTTTATCAAAGACGCCAAATAATTCTAAAATGTGGTCTGGACGTTTTCCATTAACTACGTCACTTACTCTTGGAAGAGATATCCACCTGTTCTCATATTCGTTATCTAAGACAGAAAAACCACTCCAATCACCTCCTGGCGGGTTACACATTCCTTCAAAGCAAAAATCGCCAAGGATATGTGTAAATAAATAGTGTATACTAGTATCTACATCATCTTCTCCAAAGTTGACGGAAACATTAGAAAAAGCAGCTTTCGCTTGAACTGTTTTACCAGTTCCAAGATTATTATAATAATCTTTTAATGCGGAAGTATTATATATTCTCTCAGCATCATATTTTTTTGAACCTAATACTGGTACATCGAGCAAAACGAAATTACTTAATGCCAAGATAGAACGCCACAATCCATTTTTGTCTGCTAGTTTTTGAGGTTTAGTATCTAGCAATTTTAGATTGGCTTCAATAATTGGACCATATATAAATGTTAGCACATCAACATCTGATGCAGATAGCATTGATGCTAAAGGCAATAACCCTCTATCAGGTCGGTTGTCATCACCACGAGGTTTAAATCCTTTAAAAATAGCAATTATCAAGTGCTTTTCACTTGAAGCAATATCCTGAATAGTTTTACTAGGCGCTGATGGATAAAGGCGAGACAATTGTTTTGCAAAAGCAGAACGTGATGCTGCAGGAATAATACCAAAAGGAAGATCACGAGATGCTAATCCAACGCTCATATTATCTACTAAATTTATGACTTTTGAAGATTGACCATGATGACTTTTGGCAGCAATAGTCTTATGGAATATGAAGCGTTTTTTCTTGACAGCATAATCAACGATATCTTCATCCTTAAGATTATATATTTCTTGCCACTCTTTATCGGTAAAGTTATTACCGCTATCAGTTTTATTTGCCAGGAATTTTACAACGTTCATATTTTTTTGAAGAATACTTTTTTCTTCTTTTGTTGTATTCATACATAATAATAGTTTCACAATATAAATACCTAAGTCTTCTGAGCCGAAATCATTTTCAGAAAAACCAGCCAAAGATGAGTCTTTGGTCTTATCAAATTCTTCTGATTTGGTGTAAAGTTGAGCTACAAAATTACCAGTGTTTTTTGAATAATTTAAGTAGCTATAAGGGACGGCTGCATTAGGAAAACGAAGATTTTTTCTTTCACGTGTTTCATTATTTAACTCATACTTTACAAAATCTACTATGTAAAGATATGGACAGCCAGTTCGTCCGGTTGAAAACGCACGAGCACTTCTTTGCCATGCTTGATTTCCTGCTTGAAGAGCAGAACAAAATTCAATTCCTAAAATGATAGATTCAGTACCATCATCATTGATTTTCGAGATAATAGCGTCGGGTGTTTCATCAAAATAGCTGCCGGCATCTTTAAGAGTATCAAAAATATTAGCTTCCCATCTGCGTTTAGTATTTTTGTTGAATCCAGGTAGCAAAATGAACTGCCATTCAACCAGCATATCAAGATATGTTGCTTGTAGTTCGATAGCCATTGTTGATGGCGCAAGTAGATATGTACCTACTTTACTTGGATTCAATGTTTTGATAATTAGATTGGCAATTCTTTCACATTCGACAATATTATCACCGTGAATTCTAAATGTTATCATATATATTGTTCCTTTCTAAATGAATAATTTGTAAATTAGTCTTTTAATCTTTTATAGTTTCCATGATGTCTTCCAATTTACAATCCATAGCCTCACATATTTTGAGAAGAACATCAGTGGTGATGTTTGCACCTTTGCCTAACTTGGCAATGGACGCTGCACTGATTCCGGCAGCATCCTTTAAATCGTTTTTATTCATTTCTTTGTCAATCAATATCTTCCAAAGTTTGTTATAGCTGATTCGCATTGTCTGACCTCCATTTAATCCGTTACATCTATAAGAAAACCGTAGCGTCCTGGCTCTAGCCCTTTAGTAAATGTGATAATATTTGTCCCCGTAGATTCGAAATCTATATCAGGTACATCTTTCATATTATCGAGAAGAATAATCTGACCACAGTCCTGATGATTAGTAAAGTATGTGTACAAAGATGCCCTCATGCTTTCTGGGGAAACATCTGAAATACCTTGATCTAGTCCAAGAAGTGGTGTATCAATCACGAGGAATCCAGGGTCGTATACAGCGTTCTCTGATAAGTACTGTCTGAATGACATTGCAATAATACTATTCAGGAAAGATGTGTATCCTTGACCATTGAAATTCTGCTTTTTACGACCATTGATTTCTACATCAAAACTTGACAAATTAAATCTTGCAGTCGTTAAGTTCGGAAAACTGCATTCGGTTAATGCGTCTTTAAGCAGTTTATCTATTTTTTCTTGGAACTCCTTATCCAGTAGCTCTTTTGGATGATATTCTGATTCAGATTCTTCTTCGCTAGGAAGTTCTCTTAAATCCGTTTCCCAGCTTGCTGCAAAATCCGCTATTACACTTAATTCGTGCTGAATCTGAATATATACACGATAATCATCGTGCATTTTCTTTAAAGAATCCGCCTGTGGTTGAAGTTCCTCTTGGATGATTTTTTCTATATCGTCACGCTGTGTTTCAAGCTGTTTGAGTTGTGTTGCGATATCTTCTTTTTCGGCAAGAAGCTCTTTTTCTGTTTCAACAAGACCATTCATTTGACTAGTAATCCTATGTAATTCTGCTTGAGCGGATTTTATATAGGACTTTTTGCTTTTGACAGGAATGGTTCCGTCACAAAATGGGCAGATGGTATTGTGTGCGACATTTTTCATTTCTACCTCTCCGTTGACGATAAAAGAGAGGCGTTTTATGTCAGAAACATACTGACCTCGAAGGGTAGCATATCTTCTTTGCAGAAGATTGCATTCAGCTGCTTGCTCTTGAAGTTCCAATATCTGTCCAAGTATCTCTTTACTTGTGGAAGTTGCTGCCGATATTTTTTCTTCAGTTGCTTTTATGCTATCGATGATTTCCTGCATTTTTTCTTCTACATCGATATCATCAAAAAGAGCAAGTTGTTCTTCGAGAGCTTTTTTCTTTTCTGATATTGCTACTATTTTTTTGTTTACATATTCTTCAACTGCTTTTTTCCTTGCTACACGAATTTCTTTTTTTGTCTTAGGATCTATATTTGCAAACTCTTTACCATATATGAGTAAGAGCAATGATGATAAAAATGCAGTTTTTTCTGTTCCTTGAGTCGGCTCAATTACAGATGTTTCCTTTACTATATCTGTTACACTGAAAAGAAGAAGGGGGAGAATAGTTCTCCAGCTCATTTTCTGTGTGTCAAAATATTTGTTCTTATAAATATATTGCTCATCCTCAATACCTACGGATGCCAATAATAAATTTCCTAATAATGGAGCAGGCTCCTTTTTTTGAGGATTGAACTTTAAATCATAAGTACAACTATCATATCCAGGAACATTGGTAACAACTTCAACTTTGTTTTTACCAAATGAACGAGTAATCTGAATATTGCCTTTTGGGGTATGCAGGCTTAGTTCAATTGTTGTATATCCTAAACTGTCATCGAAAGGTTTGTTCTTTCCACCGAAGCAGAAGTCTATGCATTTGATGATGCAGGTTTTACCAGTGTTGGAACGACCCTGGATTAAGTTCAGACCCGGTTGAAGTTCGACAAAGGAGTCGGTTTTGCCACTGCCTTTAGCAAGGACTTTTGTTATATAAAATTTGCTCATGCCTTCCTCCTTAAATCTTTAATTGCTTTACAATTTATAAGTTTTACGATTTCTTCATCCGAAGATTCTGCAAATTTCTTGTGTACCTCTTTGGCTATTTCGAGGTATTGGGCTGCATAGTCGGATGATAGTGAATCCACATAATTTTTCCCTTTATCGTTAAGAAAGTATGTGAATCCTTCTTCTGAGCGCTTTATAGAAATCAAACCACTCAGAACAAATTCTTTTATTCCTTCGTTACAGCTGGCTCTTTTTGATGCCAGTTCACTAAAGTTATAGTTACTATCTCCATGTAGATTTATATGGGATACACCAAAATCTCTACCATAGATTGTTATGAAATCATACGCTGCAATACGGTCAACTGTTGCAGCTTTGGGTTGGATAGAAGATAGAACTAATAAAACACGAAGGCCTGTTTCAAAGGATGAGTTAAATATCTCATTCATCAATATCTACCCACGATTTTATCTTCTCGTCATTTACCAGGATGTGGCAAATGCCTTTCTTTTCGAGATTTCCAATAAGACCAACAACGTTAATTAGGGCAGATTTAGTAAGCGAAATTGTAGTAATCCTATCAAGTACAGCTTTAAGTCTGTCATATCCTGTTGCATGATCTTCGTCATAATATGTATCTTCGATGCCTGCATAAGCATCTTCTTTTAATGCTGTAAACTGTGAATCTCCATCTGCAAATGTTTCTCTTGCAACGTGCTTTACATATTCTGCTTGGTAGTAAGCTTTCCTTTGTGAGGAATAGTGACGTTGTAAATTTTTAGAAAGGGTAGGAATCATATCAGGAGTAATATCTCCGGCAGCTTTTCCTAATTTTTCTGCATATACATCGCATAGTGCGTTTACATATGGCAACTCTTTCGGGTTGAGTAATCCAGGCTGTACCAGTTCAACAGGTATAGATACCTGCTCATTTCCTAAATAAATAATGCTGTTTTGACTATCAAAACGGACATGATTGACAGGAGTATATGGAACGCCATTCTCATCGTATTCAACAGGTGAGTTTTGAATAAGATTGACATTTCCTCCTGGAAGGTTTGTTACATTAACATTATTCTGACCTGTTTGCTGTATCGATGGTGGAGCAGGGCTGTTGATTATTGAATTACTATTTTTATTCATTTGCCATCCTCCTATAATTTGATGTTTATCGTTCCGTTATTGGTCAGATTAATGTTGTTATCTCCGTTTTGAACAACATTTGTCTGTTGCTGAATGATGGTTGTGTTTTCGGATTTAGTATCTTCCTCTGGAAGAGGATATAAACGAAGATATAAATCTCTTATTTCACATCGTAGTCTGTACGACTCTGGCTGAAGAACTTTTCTTAGTTGTTCGCCTTCCTCCCATGATTCGTTTCTAAACCACAAGATGTTTCTTCCGGGAATCAAGCGAAGGAATTGATCTGAAATATAGTAAGTGTATTCACTTAAAATATCCATCGTATCCTTTACTAAAGTTCGAAAGGCATAATCTTCAATTTCCCGATATTCAAATTTCCAACTATTGATAAAATCCGTAATGTTATCTGAAAGGAATAAGTCCGTTGCTTCTGCTGATGGGTCATTATCAATACAGTATTTGAATAAAGGTTTTGCACCTTCTCTAAATCTTTTTAGAAAAAGGGTGTCATTCTCATTTAATTTATTTATGACAAGCCTTGGTTTTTCGGGTTGATCTGCTTTGCCTTTTTCCATATCATCAGCCAGAGTTTCCATTACTTTTCCCCAGGCATCAGCTGTCGCTTTTCCGGAAACAAGAATCTTATCCTCAATTCTTGCTTTTGGAGTTTTAGGTTGATTTTCAGATTTAATTACTTCAACAACATCATCTGTAGGAGAGGTGTCAGAGGTATTTGCATCTTCAATGGTTGTTTTTATGACAAAACTTATCTCATTTGTAGTACCAACAGAAGACACAAACTTCCAAGGTGATTTCTTTCCGCTTTGGGTATGCCATTTCTCAAATGTTGCACGGCCTTTTGTGTTATCAGACCTTTGTGTGATGACAAAGTGCAATACTGAAAGCAAGAATACCGGAAGTTCAACATCTGTAATACTATTCAAGTTTTCCTTTGTGACGCTTTTATTTAGAGCAATATCAAAGAGAGTGTTTTTGTCGATTTCGGCATCATCCTGAATTACCTCGATAAGAGATTTTACAAGCCACTCAGAACGCATTTCATTTATAAATCTGTTTATGAACTCTGACATTCTATTTAGAAGGTCAGGGTCTTTTTGTTTTATGGAAGAAGTGTATGAACTTATGACCGAGGGGTCAGTAAAAGGGATATAGGTAGTCCCGTAATCTTGGCAGGTCTTAAACTGCGTAGTGCATTTTCCGAAAGTACCACCTTGAGCAGATTCGAAACTATCGCCTGTAACTACCTTGACCAATCCCATCATTACATCAGTGTCTTTCAGTCCGTCAGATCCACTATTAAATTTATCTCTTGCTTTTATTCGTGTTTTTCTCGCCTGAAGAATTAATGAAAATAGTATTCCTCCGCAAAGATAAGGCACCTTTGTTGGGGTCATCCTTACAACCTCCTTTATTTAGTAACATTAGAAAGCTTAGAAAGACGAAAACAGGGAGTTAGCCTGTTGACGGAAACCTTAGCCACTATAGGTTTATAAGTGAAGATTGAGATAAGACGTGGAAATGTTTAGACCTACCGCATCAACACTTTCTCAATATTATACCAGAAAAATATGAAAAAATCTACATTTCTCAAGTTTTGATATGTGATTGTGAAGAAAATCTCGTAAAACTGATATAAAACTTCAAACCAAAATGAAAGTGAGGTGATTGGCAATGGCTAAGAACTCAAAGCAAACATCCAAGGCAGTTGCTTCGAAAGCAAGCAAAGTTCTTCGTGATGGAAGATACAGCAAGACATCAAAGTCTGTTGCTGGAAGTGCATTAGCACAAACAAGACCAGGCAAGCGTAAGTAAGACTGGAAACTCTGGTGGGCAGAGAGGGATTAGATAATCAACCTGTCCGCCTCCCTTCGGGGAAATACAAATATTAAATATCACAAGGCCTGATTAGCTATAAGGGCATTGGGATACAGATGTCGGCATCAATCACAGGACAACCTGTGAAAGGTGCGATAGAAGTACCCTTATTTCCTTATGCCTTTTTTCAGGCAATTCGTGGGTCGGTACTTCTATAAGCACCGGCCCAATTTGTTTCCTATGCCCTTCTGCAAGAACCAGGCAGAAAGGCAGGAACTTTATGAAAATCAAGATTCGTTACGAGAACGAGTATCAGACACTTGAGGTCGAAAACATGGAATTGGAGAAATGGTTAAATATCTCCATTTCAGAAGATGAGAGTCAGGAAGACTACGAAAAGAGAATCCAAGATGTAATCGAAGAGAGATTTAACAGACCCGATTACAACAGCTGGCACAAGCATGACCGTCACACTGGCAACGCTTATATGAAGAGCAAGGACGGGACAGTTGAGGTCAACACAGAAGAGGCAATTATGTTCAGAGCCACTGATAAGTCAGCCTTTAACAGTTCAATTAATGGAGTACATAACCAGCTTGAATACGAAGACTGTTGTGAAACTTTGAGAAGTCTTCTTAAACCTGCAGTGGCAGATATGGTAATTGCTATTGCCCTTGACGGTTACACCGTTGGTGAGTATGCAACAGAAATTGGTGATGATGACAATAATGTCAGCCACCGTTACAGAAGAGCAATCAACAAATTAAAAAAAGTTTTTCAAAAAACGTCCTTTTAACCCTTCTCCCAAGGCTACCTATTAGGAGACAAGGGTCTCCAAGAAATTATATGGAGGTAATTCGAATGGACGAATTAATCAGAATCAATTTTGACAGTGACAGACCTACTGTGAGTGGTCGAGATTTACACGCCGCATTGGAAGTGAGAACTGCATATAAGGACTGGTTTCCAAGAATGTGTGATTACGGATTTGAAGAAGGTACAGACTTTCGCTCATTTTTGAGCGAAAGTACAGGTGGAAGACCTGCAACAGATCATCAGCTTACTATTGCGATGGCAAAGGAACTCTGTATGATTCAGCGTTCAGAGGCAGGTAGAAAGTTCCGTCAGTACTTCATCAAAGTTGAAGAGGCATGGAACTCACCCGAAGCAGTAATGGCAAGAGCATTACAGTTTGCTAATAACCAGCTTTCATTGGTGAAGAAACAGAACTTGGAACTTCTTGAAACAGTAGCAGTACAGAATCAGCAGATTGCAGAGATGAAGCCAAAGGCAAGTTATTACGATGTGGTCCTTAATTGCAAGGATTTAGTAGCAATTTCTGTTATCGCAAAAGACTATGGTTGGACAGCAAATCACATGAATCAGTACCTTCATGAAAAAGGTATTCAATTTAAGCAAGGAAAGAAAATCTGGCTCTTGTATAAAGAGTATGCAGAGATGGGACTTACTTCGACAAAGACGCATACCTACAGTGGTTCTGATGGTTCAACTCATTCAAAATCACATACTTACTGGACGCAGAAAGGACGATTGTTCATTTATGATCTTTTAAAGAAAGATGGAATATTGCCAATTATGGAGCAGGAGGATTAAGAGATATGGGTATTGATAAGAAAAATCATGAAGGTTACTTAGATAAAACCGCACATGACGCAATTAGCAATATCCAACGTGAAGAAAAGGCAACTGATAAAAAGGCTGCCTATCTTCCGTTGGTATATGTTTGCAGTCCGTATGCAGGTGATATCGAGAATAATGTAAAGAACGCAAAAGTATACAGCAGATATGCCGTTAAGGAGAATGCTATCCCAGTAACACCTCATCTTCTCTATCCACAGTTCATGGATGACGGCAATGATGCAGAACGAGAAATGGCTATGCATTTCAATTATGTACTTCTTGGCAAATGCACAGAGGTCTGGGTATTCGGTGGTGTGATAAGCCGAGGTATGGCTCGTGAGATTGGTGTTGCCAAGAAAAGAAGAATGAAGATCAGATGGTTTACCCAGGATTTGAAGGAGGTCGGAGAATATGATTAATTTTACTGTTTATTCAGCAGACTGTGTCGGCAACAGCGGTAACTGTCTGTATCCCAATAAGAATGTTGTAACGGATAAAGAGTCCTTTATCAAAGCAACGAAGATGGATCATGTAACTGCAAAGTATAAAGGAAACTACCGCAGTAAGGATAACTTTGAATCCTCCGACTGTATTCCACTTGACTGTGACAATGACCATTCAGAGAACCCTGAAGACTGGCTTACTCCTTTTGATATTGCACTTGAAATACCGGGTGTTGCTTTTGCTGTATCGTATAGCAGACACCACAACCTTCCAAAGGGAGATAAGTCTGCTAGACCAAGATTTCATATCTTCTTCCCTATTGAGATTGTATCGGATGAGCAGGAGTATGCAGATATGAAACGCAGGATTGCAGACGCTTTTCCTTATTACGATACTAATGCGTTAGATTCTGCAAGATTTCTTTATGGAAATGACTCTGATGAAGTGGAGTTCTATGAAGGTGACAAGACCATTCTTGATTATCTGGAAGAGGATGATTTTGCTGATTTCGATACAAGTCTTGAGCAGGTGCCGGAAGGTCAGCGTAACAGTACTATGAGTCACATTGCAGGAAAAATCATCAAGAGGTACGGGAATACGGAAGAGGCTTATCAGATATTTCTTAAGAAGGCAGAACTCTGTAATCCACCACTTCCTGAAAGCGAACTTAAGGTGATATGGCGAAGTGCATCAAAGTTCGGTAACAAGGTGTCAAACCAAGAAGGATACATTCCACCCGAACAGTACAACTCTGACTGCAGATTAAAGCCGGAAGATTTTTCTGATGTAGGACAGGCTACGGTTCTTGCAATGGAGTATAAGGATATTCTTCGCTATTCCCCATCAACCGATTACATGGTTTACAACGGCAGTTTCTGGGAAGAGTCAAAACCAAAATCCCAGGGTGTTTCCCAGGACTTGACGGAAAGACAGCTTGCAGAGGCTGAAACCGAAATGAAAAAAACTATGGATGAACTTGTAAAGAACGGTGGTATGGAGATCCTTGTATCCGTGGGTCCGAAGAAAGCAGTGCAGATGTTCAACAAACAGCAGGCTCATGCCTACGAGATGTATGAAGATGCTTCTGTCTATAAGAAGTATGCCATTAAGCGAAGAGATACAAAGAACATTGCAGCCACTTTAAAAGAGGCTCGTCCGATGCTTGAAGTGGAACAGAGAAACCTTGATGCCGATGAGTTCATGCTGAACACACCGACTCTTACCTATGATTTAAGACAGGGCATCAAGTTCCCTATGGAACACAGACCAGAGCATTTCATCACAAAGCAGACAACCGTTGACCCATCAAGTGATGGAGCAGATATATGGGCAGCTGCACTTGACACATTCTTTTTAAAGGATACTGACCTTATCGATTATGTTCAGAGAATGGTTGGTCTTTCTGCAATCGGTAAGGTGTATGTGGAGGCACTCATTATCGCATATGGAGAAGGACGAAACGGTAAGTCAACCTTCTGGAATGTTATCGCTAGAGTCCTTGGTACATACTCAGGAAACATCTCTGCCGATATGCTGACAGTTGGATGCAGAAGAAATGTCAAGCCGGAACTTGCCGAGGCAAAGGGTAAAAGAATGCTGATTGCAGCAGAACTTGAAGAAGGCATGAGATTGAACACTGCCAATGTAAAGCAGCTCTGCTCTACCGATGAAATCTATGCTGAAAAGAAGTATAAAGATCCGTTCTCCTATACTCCGACACATACACTTGTACTTTATACCAATCATCTGCCAAAGGTCGGTGCGATTGATAAGGGTACATGGAGAAGACTTATCGTTATTCCGTTTGATGCCAAGATTGAAGGAAGTGCCGATATCAAGAACTATGCAGACTATCTGTTTGACAAGGCAGGCGGAGCAATCCTTACATGGGTAATAGAAGGTGCAAAAAAGGTAATTGCAGATAATTACAAGATTGACCCTCCTCAGAAGGTGCGTGATGCCATTGAGCATTATAAGGAAAGTAATGACTGGCTTTCCTACTTCTTAAGTGAACGCTGCGAACTTGACCCTGCCTATGTGGCAAAGTCGAGCGAGGTATATAACGAGTATCGAATCTTCTGTACCCAGGTGGGTGAGTTTACAAGAAGTACAACAGATTTCTACACAGCCTTGGAAACGGTCGGATTTGAAAGATACCGTGACCGTAAGGGCAGATACATTAAAGGCTTAAGACTCAAGACAGAATTTATGGAAGAGGACTAATGACAGTAGGTGTGACAGTTAATGACGGCTATTTACTATCCTTTTCTATAGAGTAAAAAAATTAAGTCTATATATAAAGTATAGGAAATGACGGTCTTACCCTGTCACACCATCAAATTCAGCATTGATGGAGGTGGCACGAATGCGTGAAAAAGAAGTAGAGCAGAAACTCATAAAGGCTGTAAGAAAAGCAGGTGGTTTCTGCATCAAGTTTACATCTCCCGGATTTGACGGAGTGCCGGACAGACTGGTTCTTCTTCCAAAAGGGAGAATGGCTTTTATAGAACTCAAGTCTCCCGGCAAGAAACCAAGAGCCTTACAGAAAAGAAGAATAAAACAGTTATCAGCTTTAGGCTTTCCCTGCTATGTAGTTGATAACGCTGATGTGATTGGAAAAATTCTTGATGAGATTGGAGGTGATGCCGAATGAAGTTCAATCCACATAATTATCAGCAGTATGCAATTGACCACATCTTAAATCATGATGTATCAGCATTGTTTTTGGATATGGGCTTAGGTTGAGGAAAGACAGCTATAACATTATCGGCAATCAATGAACTCCTCTATAACAGATTTGATGTAGGAAAGATTCTTATTATCGGTCCCATAAGAGTTGTATCAAATACATGGCCAACGGAAATTGAAAAATGGGATCATCTTAACCAGCTTACCTATTCTGTTGTGGTTGGAACTGAAAACGAGAGAAAGGTAGCACTCAGAAAGAAAGCTTCCATATATCTCATCAACCGAGAAAATGTGGACTGGCTTATCAACAAGAGTGGTTTCCCGTTCGATTTTGATATGGTGGTCATTGATGAGTTATCGTCTTTCAAGTCAGCATCGGCTAAAAGATTCAAAAGCCTTCTTAAAGTAAGACCAAAGGTAAAAAGAATCGTGGGTCTTACAGGAACTCCAAGCAGTAATGGACTTATGGATTTATGGGCAGAGTTCAGAATCCTTGATATGGGAGAAAGGCTCGGAAGATACATCACGCATTATCGTATGAATTTCTTTGTGCCGGATAAACGAAATCAGCAGATGATATTTTCCTATAAACCAAGACCGGGTTCGGAAGATGCCATCTACAGACTGATATCGGATATTACGATTTCTATGAAGTCGGCAGATTTCCTAAAAATGCCTGAATGCATTATTAACGAAGTGGAAGTAAAGCTTTCAGAAAAGGAATGGTCTGTATATGACGAATTAAGGCAGGAAATGGTGGTGTCTTTGGAAGATGAAGAGATTGATGCTGCAAATGCAGCTGCTCTTTCAGGCAAACTTCTGCAGATGTCCAATGGTGCTATCTATAACGAAGAAAAAGAGGTCTTCCATATTCATGACCGTAAGCTTGATGCACTTGAAGATTTAATCGAGGGTGCAAATGGCAAGCCTATACTTGTGGCTTACTGGTATAACCACGATTTGAAGCGAATCAGGGAAAGATTCGAGGTTCGTGAAATCAAGACTTCAAAGGATATCAGAGATTGGAATAACGGCGATATACCGATTGGTGTAATCCATCCTGCGAGTGCCGGACATGGATTAAATCTTCAAAGTGGTGGTTCGACCATTATATGGTTTGGTCTTACCTGGTCATTGGAACTCTATCAGCAGACCAATGCAAGGTTATGGAGACAGGGACAGAAAAGCACAGTTGTCATACACCACATTATTTCAAAGGACACCATTGATGAAGATGTGATGAAGGCACTAAGACTCAAAGAGAAAACACAGACAGATCTTATCGATGCGGTTAAAGCGAGAATCGGAGGTGGTGCTAATGGTGGCTAAAGAAAGCCTTAGAAAGATTGTGAGAATGGAACAGTTCATTCAGACCAAGAAGGAACGTCTTGCAGTCCTCAAGGATATGAGCAGCAGCATTTCATCTCCGAGGTTTGATGATATGCCAAGAAATCCTAATAAGGGAAAATCAAGACTGGAAGAAACCATTCTTAAATATATCGACCTTGAAAATGAGATAAAGACAGATGAAGAAAAGTTGGAACATGGAAAGCTGATTATTCTTGAGGCAATCGGTAAGATTGAAGAACCCGAATATCAGACCATTCTTATAAGCCGATATTTCAAACACCAAACATGGGACGAAATAGCAAACTCTCTGTTCTATACGAAGAGATGGCTTTATTCTCTTCATGGCAGAGCATTGGAGAAACTGGATGAAAAACTGATGGAATCCTAAAAAGAGTTCACTCGAATTCACCTGAGTTCACCTCAGTTCATCTATAATTCATCTAATGGGTATGATATACTTATAATAGCAAAATAGACTAAGAACCAAGCCTTCATGGGAGCAATCCTGCGGAGGCTTTTCTTATGCTGACAAGGAGGTAAGCCGATGCCAAGAAAACCAAAACAACCCTGTGCTTACCCTGGATGTCCGAACCTGTCGGACGGCAGATACTGTGAACAGCACCGAAAGCTGATGGAGAAGAACTACGAGCAGTACAGCCGTGCTTCTGATGTGCATAAAAAGTACGGCAGAGCATGGAAACGGATTCGTGACAGCTATGTCAAGACACATCCCTTCTGCGAAAGGTGCTTTGAGCAAGGCATCCTTGTTCCTGTCCAAGAGGTACACCACAAGGTTCCCATCTCACAGTGCGGCACCCATGACCGAAGCAATCTGATGAGTCTTTGCAAGAGCTGTCATAACAAAATACACCATGAGATTGGTGATAGATAGCTGTGTGCGTGACCCGGTAGGGGCGGTCAAAATCTCTGTGACTTTAGGTCCTGGAAAACGGCGCCCCCTAACACGCACAAAAACGGCGGTTCAAACGGGGTATTAAACCCCAGGCTAAGAAAGGAAATAAAAATTATGGCGAGAGACGGCACAAATCGTGGCGGCAGACGAGTGCACGCCGGAGATAAACCGGCACCTGCCGCCGAAAAAATACAAAAAGGACAGCAAGTCCAGATACTGAAAAATGATATTCCCACACTGAGTCCCACAGAGCTGGAGGCGGTTGACCTGCCGGAAGGTGCTGTAATGAATGGCGTGGATATGCCAAAGCCGAGCGATTACTTGTCGGCAAGGCAGAAAAACGGTATTCCACTTGGTGCGGATGAAATCTACAAAGAAACATGGCTGTGGCTGAAAGAGCGAAACTGCGAGAAGTTAGTCAATCCAAGACTGATAGAGACCTACGCTCAAGCATTTGCCAGATACATTCAGTGCGAGGAGGCAACAAGTACATACGGTCTGCTTGGCAAGCATCCGACCACGGGCGGAGTGATCACTTCTCCGTTTGTGCAGATGAGCCAACAGTACCAAAAGAGTGCAAACCTCATCTGGTATGAGATTTACGACATCGTAAAGCAGAACTGCACTGAGGTGTTCGAGGATAACCCAAATGATACAATGGAGCTTCTGCTCCGAGCGAGGAGAAAAGGATGAAAACAGAACTTATAAAATTCATGAAAATACTGAAATGTAATAAACATAATCTGACCTGTCAGCAGTTCCGTACCATCAAGGGGCAGGCATTTGCCGGAGACATCGCCGGTGCGAAAAAGGGACTGAATAAATTACTGGAACGGAGGTGCAACTGATGAGCAGGACTACGACTGAAATGCAGCTTGTTGATATCAATAAGCTGATCCCTTATGTGAATAACGCTCGTACACACAACGCACAGCAGATTAACAAGCTCCGTTCTTCTCTACGGGAGTTTGGTTTTATCAATCCCGTCATTATCGACTGTGACTTCAATGTAATTGCCGGTCATGGCAGAATCATGGCGGCGAAGGAAGAAGGCATAAGCAAGGTACCTTGTGTATTTGTGGACTATCTGACCGAGGCACAGAAGAAAGCGTATATTCTCGCGGATAACCGTATGGCAATGGATGCTGGATGGGACGAGGAGCTTTTGAAGGTGGAAATTGAAGCTCTGCAGGCAGAAGATTTCGATTTAAGTCTGACAGGCTTTGATGAAAAAGAACTGGCTGGCTTTTTTGATACTTCCGATAACGCAAAAGAGGATGATTTTGATGTAGATACGGAATTAGGAAAGCCACCTGTCACAAAAGCAGGTGACCTTTGGCTGCTCGGAAACCACAGACTGCTCTGCGGTGACAGCACCAAGGAAGAAAGCTACGCCTTGCTGATGAACGGCAAGAAAGCCAATCTTGTGGTAACAGATCCTCCGTATAACGTGAATTATCAAGGCACCGCAGGCAAAATCAAGAATGACAACCTGGAAAACGAAAAGTTCTATCAGTTCCTTTTCGATGCGTTCACCTGCATGGAAAAAGCAATGGCAGACGATGCCAGCATCTATGTATTCCACGCAGATACCGAAGGTTTAAATTTCAGAAAAGCATTCGCAGACGCAGGATTTTATCTTTCCGGAACGTGTATCTGGAAAAAGCAAAGCCTTGTTCTTGGTAGAAGTCCCTATCAGTGGCAGCATGAGCCTTGCCTGTTCGGATGGAAGAAAAATGGCAAGCACCAGTGGTATTCCGACCGCAAACAGACCACCATCTGGGAGTTTGATAAGCCGAAGAAGAACGGTGACCATCCGACCATGAAGCCGGTCCCTCTGCTTGCCTATCCGATCAAGAATTCCAGCATGAGCAACTGCATTGTGCTTGATCCATTCGGCGGCAGTGGCAGTACCCTCATTGCCTGTGAACAAACCAATCGAATCTGCCACACCATTGAGTTGGATGAAAAATACTGCGATGTTATCGTAAAACGCTATATTGAGCAGGTCGGCACTGCGGAAAATGTATCTGTGGTGCGTGACGGTAAGACCATCCGTTTTGATGATCTGGAGGTGCCTGCCGATGGAGAATAAAAACTTAACACTGGGAAGTCTGTTCGATGGTAGCGGGGGATTTCCTTTAGGCGGCTTGATTTCCGGCATTACTCCATTGTGGGCATCGGAGATCGAGCCGTTTCCTATTCGTGTCACAACAAAAAGAATGCCTTGGATAAAACATTATGGAGATGTTTCCACAATCAGCGGTGACAATCTTCCGCCTGTGGACATCATTACCTTCGGCAGTCCCTGTCAGGATATGTCGGTGGCAGGAAAGAGAGCAGGATTGAATGGCAGTCGTTCAAATCTTTTCTATGAAGCCATTCGAATCGTAAAAGAAATGAGGTGTAAAACCAATGGCAAATATCCAAGATTTGTGGTCTGGGAAAACGTCCAAGGGGCGTTCTCGTCCAACAAAGGCGAAGACTTCCGGGCAGTCCTCGAATCGCTGTGCAAAATCAAAAGAGAAGACTATGCTGTGCCTAAACCTCCAAACGGAAAATGGAACAATGCAGGCTGCATCATGGGAGAGAATTTCTCCCTCGCATGGCGGCTGTTCGATGCGCAGTATTGGGGAGTTCCCCAAAGAAGAAAACGCATCTACCTTGTCGCAGATTTTGATAGCAGGAGTGCCGGAAAAATACTATTTGAGTCCGAAGGCGTGTCAGGGTATACTCCGCAGGGCTTCCGTTCGTGGCAAGGAACTGCCGGAGGTGCTGAAAAAAGCCCTGGAGCGTCAAGCCTGTGCTTAAACGACCATGGCGGAAGTCGCATGGATGTGACAAATGATTTTACCGCAACCCTTCGTGCCGAATCTCGCCATCCGCCCCTTGTGTTTGAAAACCATAGTCAGGATACCAGATACAAAGGCCCTCTTAATGTGGCACAGACAGTACTTTCCACTTACGGAACAGGCGGAAACAATCAGCCGTTTATACTGGAAACACCGAAAACGCTGAAAATCCGTTCCGGCTGTGAGGGCGGCGGAAAAGGAGCATTGATACAGGAAAACAAATCTGCAACACTCTCCTGCAACAATGACCAGACGGTGTTTGTTCCGAAATGCTACGGAATCTGTTCTAAGGACAGTAATTCCATGAAATCGGACAATCCGCACAGTGGTTTCTATGAGGCGGAAACTTCAAGATGTCTGGATGCCAACGGCGGAAATCCTTCCTGTAATCAAGGCGGAATGGCTGTTGTGGCAGTGCAGGGTTCCATGATTGGAAGAAAAGATGAAAATGGACCACAGGGGAATGGAGTGAACGAGAAAATCAGTTTTACCTTAAATACTATCGACCGCCATGCCGTTGCTTACGGCATCGATAGAGCGGCATTCAACCAAGGACAGAATGCAAAATTCGGCTTTGCTGTGGAGGAAGAACTGGAACCGACTATTGTGGCAAAAGGTCCCAGTGCGGTCGCACATTACACCTATTCTTCCAGTAAAGCATCCTTTTTTACAGAGGTTTCTGAGGAGATGACAAACACACTGGTGGCTACGGATTATAAAGATCCGCCCATTGTGAATGATGAAAATGCTATGGATTACATTGTTCGCCGTCTGACTCCAACGGAATGTGCAAGGCTGCAGGGATTTCCCGACTGGTGGTGTGATGATCTCGGTACGGAAAACCCAACTGATGAAGATATTTCGTACTGGACTGATGTATTTGAAACGCACAGAAAGCTTGTTGGAACTTCAAAAAAGCCGAAAACGGAAAATCAGATAGTAAAGTGGATGAAAAATCCACATTCCGATTCTGCGGAATATAAGATGTGGGGCAATGGTGTGGCACTTCCCAATGTTTGCTTTGTGCTTTCTGGTATTGTGTACTACTCACAGTTTCCTACAGAATAATTTGCAGATTATTCTACACCTAAAATGCTTGATATATGTGCCTTTTAGAGTGATATATGTAGTACCGAAAAAAACAAAGGAGGTACTCAGAATGAGAATTGAATTTAACAGAACGGGAGCAGAGAGAAAAGCATTGGTTACGGCTATTGCGGAGATTCTCGGAACAAAGCCAAAATACATGGGAATGCCAACTGCGGCATATGACTTTGGGGGGCTTATCATTGATAAGAGTGGAGCCTTGGAATTTGAGGATAACGTATTTCCAAAGGATATCAATGACCTTTTGTATCAGCTTGCCGAGCGTGGCTTTGTAGCCACCGACAGCGAAGAAAAAGAACTTGCTGAGAAAGTGTCCGAAGAAACGGATACCGAGCCACAGGGCGAAAGTACTGCGTTGACAGTGGCAGTTCCGCTTGAAACAGTTGCAGTCGAAAACCTTACAAGACTTCTGGAAGTCAAAGGACAGCTGATTAAAAAGGCACTGGGCATTACTGAACTACCCATAGAAGTTACTGAGGATGCGGTTTCATTCCCTTGGTTTGACACCATTCCCGATGCAGACACAGCAAAAGCCTATACCGACTTTATTGCCGCACTGTGCAGGATGAGCAAGGAGCAGAAACGCATCAATGCCACCGAGAAGGAAGTCACCAACGAGAAATACGCATTCCGCTGTTTTCTTCTCCGCCTCGGATTTATTGGTGCCGAATACAAGGCAGACAGAAAGATTCTTCTGAAAAATCTGACAGGCAGCAGTGCATTTAAAACAGCAAAGGAGGAAACCGACAATGATATTTCCGAGTAAAGAGATTGTGGAACAGGTACGCAGACAGTACCCTATCGGCACAAGAGTGGAGCTTGTGAAAATGGATGATATACAGGCTCCGCCCGTTGGCACAAAAGGAATGGTGACAGGCGTGGACGATACCGCATCACTGCTTGTAGCTTGGGACAACGGCTCTCATCTGAATGTGATTTACGGTGAAGATGAAGTACGCAAAATACAGCAAGCCGACACCGGATATACACAAGATGCTGCGGAAAACATTGTGTAGTAATCGTATTGCTATATCTGCCAAAAAGAGCGAATATGTGTACAACAAAAAGAAAAACGGAGGTACACACCATGAACGAGAAAACTACAAAGCAGATTGAAGAAATGAAAAAGCAGACCATAGGCGTTGAAGTAGAAATGAACAACATTACAAGGGAACAGGCGGCAAAACTTACAGCTGACTTTTTCGGAACGAGACGATATAAGAATACAGCCTCAATAAACGGTTACTATACTTGGTCAGCTTGGGACAGTCAGGAAAGAGAATGGAAATTTCAGAAGGACGTCAGCATTTCGGGAGACGATGCCCACAAATGCGAACTGGTAACGCCAATCCTTAAATACGAGGACATGGAAATCTTGCAGGAACTTATCAGAAGACTTCGCAAGGCAGGAGCAAAAAGTGATGCCACAAGAGGGTGCGGAGTTCACATTCACATCGGAGCAAAAGGACATACACCGCAGACCTTGCGAAATCTTGCCAACATCATGGCAAGCCACGAAAGCCTGATTGCAGATGCCTTAAACCTTGACCGAGGTAGAATGTACCGCTTTTGCAGAACAGTAAACCCCAACTTCCTTGCGGAAGTCAACAGAAAAAAGCCGAAAACAATGGCGGATTTCGCAAACATCTGGTATACAGCCAACGGTGCAAGCTACGGCAGAAACCATCACTACAACGACAGCAGATACCATATGCTCAACTACCACGCAACCTTTACAAAAGGAACGATTGAATTCAGACTTTTCCAATTTGATGCCCCTGCGAACGGCAGACAGAATGGACTCCATGCCGGACAGCTGAAAAGCTATATTCAGCTTTGCCTTGCACTCAGCCAAATGGCAAAAACGGTGAAAACGGCAAGTCCGAAACCACAGCAGAACGAAAACCCTAAATATGCCATGAGAACTTGGCTTTTAAGACTTGGTTTTATTGGTGACGAGTTCAAAACGGCGAGAGAAATTCTTACCAAAAGACTTGCAGGGGATACGGCATTCAGAACCGCAAGAGTATAGCCTTGTAAAGCCTTAATAAACCGACCGCTTCGGCGGTCTTAAGGCGGTAGAAGGGTATGCTCTTCGGAAAGGATGAAGAATATATGAAAAGAAAATACTACATTGCCTACGGCAGCAACCTAAACAAGGAACAAATGAGATTCCGCTGTCCGCAGGCAGAAATCATCGGAACATCGGAAATCAAGGACTATGAACTGCTGTTCAAAGGCAGTCAGACAGGCTCTTACCTTACCATTGAAAGGAAGAAGGGCGGCAGTGTTCCTGTTGCTGTGTGGGCAACTACAGCCGCAGACGAGGCATCACTTGACCGCTACGAGGGCTTCCCGACCTTCTATTACAAAGCGGAAATGGAACTGCCTGTAAAAAGTATTCATACAGGAAAAGTCCAAAACAGAAAATGCTATGTTTACATCATGCACGAGAACAGACACCTTGGCAGTCCGAGTGAGTTTTATGTCCACACCTGTTTGGACGGATACAGAGACTTTGACTTTGACGAAAAAATCCTAATGAAAGCTATTAAAAACAGCAGGAGGATGAGTCATGAAGAATAAAAATACAGATGATTTGAAAATCTGCCCACGTTGTCATAACGCCTATCATGGTGTGTCGGCTCTTTCGAGAAAAGACGGTCGGACGCTGATTTGTCCGGACTGCGGTACACGAGAGGCATTGGACAGTATCGGCATTGAACCGACAGAACAGGAGAAGATTTTGGATGCCATTCACCGTTCCATGCAGTTATAAACTACACAAATTCCTCCGCAGATATTTGGTACATATATGGCTCGGATATGACTTGCTATTATGTGCTTTTAGAGCGAATATGTGTACAACAAAAAGAAAAACGGAGGGTACACACCATGAAAAAGAACACGATTTGGGCAGTAAGAGCATTGACGGCAATCGAGCCGGGCAAGCTGGTCTGGATGGATTTCAAAACTTTCAAGAACGCAAGAATCGCAGACGATTGGATTTGCGATTACTGCAGAAAGAATGGCTACAGCATTACTGATTTCAACCTAGTAAGAAGGGAGGCATAAAACATGTGGGCAGAAGGCAGCATCAAGGTTCATAACAGCATTTTCCATTACTGGGTCAAGCACTACGAAGAGCCGAGCGAATACTACGGCATTGACGGTGGCAGGATTTCCAAACTGATGTTAAAGCGTGACGGTGAAATCACCTACAGCTACGACAGAGGGCTGGACATCGCCCCAACTGACAAAGCAACCGAGACGGCACTTGCCATTTTGATGAAGGAATACAACTAAAGCAGAGGATTCCCGAAGAACCGCCCGTAAGGGCGTGTTTTTCGTTAACGAGAAGGTGAGATTTTGAGAAAACTGAAGAAATACACACCCACCAAGTTCAAAGCTGAGGACAGCGTTTATGATAAGGATGCCGCTGATTTTGCGGTAATGTTCATCGAAAGCCTGTGCCACACCAAGGGTACATGGGCAGGAAAGAAATTTGAACTTATCGACTGGCAGGAGCAGATTATTCGAGACCTGTTCGGTACGCTGAAACCAAACGGCTACCGGCAGTTTAATACCGCCTATGTGGAAATTCCAAAGAAGCAAGGCAAGTCAGAGCTTGCGGCGGCTGTGGCACTTTTGCTTTGCTGCGGTGACGGTGAGGAACGAGCGGAGGTTTACGGCTGTGCCGCAGACCGTCAGCAGGCTACAATCGTGTTTGATGTGGCTGCCGATATGGTGCGTATGTGTCCGGCGCTGAACAAGCGTGTAAAAATCCTCGCTTCGCAGAAACGGATTATTTATACACCGACAAACAGCTTCTATCAGGTGCTTTCGGCAGAAGCCTACTCCAAGCATGGCTTCAATATTCATGGCGTGGTCTTTGATGAGCTGCACACACAGCCTAACCGAAAGCTTTTTGATGTTATGACCAAAGGCTCCGGCGATGCAAGAATGCAGCCGCTGTACTTCCTGATTACGACAGCCGGAACAGATACCAACAGCATCTGCTATGAAACACACCAGAAAGCAAAGGACATTTTGGACGGAAGAAAGATTGACCCTACCTTCTATCCTGTGATTTATGGTGCGGATGAGTCGGACGATTGGACAGACCCCAAGGTGTGGAGAAAAGCAAATCCGAGTCTGGATATTACGGTTGGCATTGATAAGGTTGAGGCGGCTTGTAATTCGGCAAAACAAAATCCGGGAGAGGAGAACTCCTTTAGGCAGTTAAGACTCAATCAATGGGTAAAACAGGCAGTCCGTTGGATGCCAATGGAAAAATGGGATGCCTGTGCATTTGCGGTTAATGAAGATGAATTGGAAGGACGTGTCTGCTATGGCGGTCTTGACCTTTCTTCCACAACGGATATCACAGCATTCGTGATGGTGTTCCCGCCGCAGGACGAAGATGATAAATACATCATTCTGCCGTATTTTTGGGTGCCAGAGGATACCCTTGACCTGCGTGTCCGCAGAGATCATGTTCCCTACGATGTGTGGGAGCGAAAAGGATACCTGCAGACCACCGAAGGAAATGTAGTGCATTACGGCTATATCGAAAAGTTCATTGAAAAACTGGGCGAGCGTTTCAATATCCGAGAGATTGCCTTCGACCGTTGGGGTGCGGTGCAGATGGTGCAGAACCTTGAAGGCATGGGATTTACGGTCGTTCCGTTCGGACAGGGATTTAAGGATATGAGCCCTCCGACAAAGGAACTGATGAAACTTGTTCTGGAAAAGCGAATTGCACATGGCGGTCAGCCCGTACTCCGTTGGAATATGGACAACATTTTCATTCGTACCGACCCTGCAGGAAACATCAAGGCAGATAAGGAAAAATCAACTGAAAAAATCGATGGTGCCATTGCAACGATTATGGCACTGGACAGAGCAATTCGCTGTGGAAATGATGCAGGCGAAAGTGTATATGACACAAGGGGACTGCTTGTTTTTTGATATGAAAGTATACTTTATATATTTATACTTAGCTTGATAGATGTGAAAAAAGATGCTATTATGGTAAAAATAAAGCAATCGGAAATGGCTAAAAGGAGTGAGTTCAGTGATTACTGTATTGGAAAAACACGGCGAGGATGATTATTCGGTTTGGTTTTCTGAAATTCCTGAAAATGACCCACTTTGGAAGGAATTAATGGAAAAATACTGCAACACAGGAAGTTCTCTTCGTGGAACACTTGCAGATGTAACGGAAGAAATCCGAGATAATATGTAACAAATGAAATAGTAAATCGAGAAAGCATCTCTTCAGAGGTGCTTTTATTATGCCATTTATCAAGAAGGAAGTGATTTTTTATGGGTATCTTATCCGGCATATTCAAGGTGAGAGATAAGCCCGAAAACAGTACGGCAGGCAGTTCTTACCGATTTTTCCTCGGTACAAGTACATCTGGCAAAAATGTAAATGAACGCTCTGCCATGCAGATGACCGCCGTTTACAGTTGTGTCCGTATCTTGTCAGAAGCGGTGGCAAGCCTGCCATTACATTTTTATAAATATGATGAGAACGGAAGTAAGGTAAAAGCTACAGAGCATCCACTTTATATATTGCTACATGATGAGCCAAACCCTGAAATGACAAGCTTTGTGTTTCGGGAAACGCTTATGACACATTTGCTCCTTTGGGGCAATGCCTACGCACAGATTATTAGAAATGGTAAGGGTGAGATTATTGCTCTTTATCCTTTGATGCCTAACCGTATGAGGGTTGACCGAAATGAAAGAGGTCATCTTTATTACGAATATCAAGTGAGTCAAGATGATGCACCTACCAATAAAGGTTCATCGGTAAAACTTGCTCCCGATGAAGTAATGCATATACCGGGACTTGGTTTTGACGGTCTGGTCGGCTACTCGCCAATTGCTATGGCCAAGAATGCTATCGGTCTTGCTATCGCAGCCGAAGAGTATGGAAGTAAGTTCTATGCCAATGGAGCTGCACCGAGTGGTGTTCTTGAACATCCCGGAACTCTTAAAGACCCATCAAAGGTCAGGGATAGCTGGTCACAGACTTTTGGTGGAAGTGCAAATTCACATAAGGTTGCTGTTCTGGAAGAAGGGATGAAGTACACACCGATTTCCATTTCTCCAAATGAAGCACAGTTTTTAGAAACAAGAAAATTTCAGATAGACGAGATTGCTCGAATTTTCAGAGTACCGCCCCACATGGTCGGTGACCTTGAGAAATCGAGCTTTTCTAATATTGAGCAGCAGTCACTTGAATTTGTGAAATACACTCTTGACCCTTGGGTTTCAAGGTGGGAGCAGAATATGGCTCGTTCTCTGTTAACAGCAGAGGAAAAACAGAATTATTTTATCAAGTTTAATGTAGACGGACTTCTTCGTGGTGACTATCAGAGCCGTATGAACGGTTATGCCACTGCAAGACAGAATGGCTGGATGTCTGCCAATGACATAAGGAAACTTGAGAATCTCGACAGGATTCCTGCCGAACTCGGTGGTGACCTTTATCTTATCAACGGCAACATGACTAAGCTTGAAGATGCAGGTATCTTTGCTGCAAGCCCGGATACATCGGACGGAGAGGAGAAAGCGAATGAAGAACAAGAAGTTCTGGAACTGGAAGAGCCGAAAGACTCTAAACCAAGAAAAGGTCGAAGTCGCAGAACGAGTCCTTGAGTTGCACGGCACAATTGCCGAAGAGAGCTGGTTTGATGATGATGTCACACCGCAGTTATTCAAGGATGAGTTAAATGCCGGAAGTGGAGATATTACAGTATGGATCAACTCTCCGGGTGGTGACTGTGTGGCTGCGGCACAAATCTACAATATGCTCACACAGTACAAAGGAAATGTCACCGTGAAGATCGATGGTATTGCAGCATCAGCAGCATCGGTCATTGCAATGGCAGGAAACATGGTGCTTATGTCCCCTGTTTCAATGATGATGATTCATAATCCTGCAACCGTAGCATTTGGTGACCATGCAGAAATGCAAAAAGCAATCGATATGCTTGCGGAAGTGAAAGAGTCCATAATCAATGCCTATGTGATTAAGACTGGTCTTTCAAGGTCAAAGCTTAGTCACTTGATGGATGCCGAAACATGGATGGATGCAAACAAGGCCATTGAACTTGGCTTTGCTGATGACATTATTACAAGAGCAGAAACAAAACCGAATACTGATCCCGAAGAAGAGGATGAAGATGATGAAAGTACCGAGGAGGAGAAGGAAAAGAAACCAACTGACTCGATGCTTTTTTCACGCAAGGCAGTAAACAACGCTCTTATGAACAAGCTGGAAAAACACTATGTCCAGTCTAAAGAAACCGTAACAAAGCAGGCAGAGATTTCTGTACCTACAAACAAAGGCACTTCTGCAAAAGATATTAAGGAGCGTCTGGACTTTATCAAGAAATTCATTTAAGGAGGAATTCTATTATGACTATTAAGGATTTAATCGAAAAAAGAGCAAAAGTGTGGGAAACTGCAAAGAACTTTGTGGAAACTCACGAAGATAAAAATGGTGTGCTTTCCGATGAGGATACCAAAGCCTACAACAAGATGGAGAAGGAAATCGAGGATTTGACAGCTGCTATCGATCGTCAGCAGAGAGCAGAGCGCAGAGAGGCAGAACTTGCAAAGCCTGTTAATTCTCCAATCACAGGTAAGCCTTTTATGGGTGATGCCAAGGAAGTAAAGAAGGGGTGTGCTTCCGATGCTTATAAGGATGCGATGCTTTCTGCAATGCGTTCTAATTTCCGTAATGTAAGCAATGTACTTCAGGAAGGTGTAGATGCCGATGGTGGTTACCTTGTGCCGGAAGAGTATGACCGCAGACTTATTGATGTGCTTGATGGTGAGAACATCATGCGTAGCCTTGCTACAAAGATTACTACTGCAGGTCAGCACAAAATCAACATCGCAGCTACCAAGCCTGCGGCAGCATGGATTGAGGAAGGTGGAGCATTATCTTTTGGTGATGCAACATTCGACCAGATCTATCTTGATGCCTACAAGCTTCATGTAGCAATCAAGGTTACTGAAGAGTTGCTTTATGACAATGCCTTCGGTCTTGAAAATTACATCATTACACAGTTTGGCAAGGCACTTGCAAATGCAGAAGAGGATGCTTTCCTTAACGGTGATGGGAAGGGAAAGCCTACCGGCATCTTTGCTAAAGCAGGCGGCGGACAGATTATAGGAACTCTTACATCAGCTATCAAGTCCGATGACCTTATCGACCTTGTGTATGGACTTAAGAGACCTTATCGCAAAAACGCATCTTTCATCATGAATGATGCTACACTTGCTTCTCTTAGAAAGCTGAAGGACAACAATGGTGCATATATCTGGCAGCCTTCATACAAGGAAGGGGAACCTGACAGAGTGCTTGGCTATGCTGTTCACACTTCTGCTTTCGCACCTACAAATGCGATTGCATTCGGTGACTATAGTTACTACAACATCGGTGATCGTGGTTCTCGTTCTTTTGCAGAACTGCGTGAACTTTTTGCAGGCAACGGCATGGTCGGTTTCTTGGCTAAAGAAAGAGTTGACGGTAAACTTGTCCTTCCCGAAGCAGTGCAGATCCTTAAGCTTAAAGAAGATACAGCTTCTGGCAGTAAAGCCTAAAAGCAATAAATAGTGACACTCTATGACGGCTGTTTACTATCCTTTTCTATAGGGATAAAAAATTTAGCCTATATATAGATATAGGAAATGTCGGTCATAGGGTGTCACATTCTTTTAAGAGGTGGTGAGTGATATGATTGTAAGCCTTGATGAGATGAAGGGTTATCTTCGTGTAGATTTTGATGACGATGATGCCTTAATTGAAAACTTCATTATAACTGGACAGAACCTTTGTGCAGATATAGCAAGATTATCGGTGGATGAGTTAGGGGCAATTCCGTCATCCAAGATAGCTGTGATGTATGCAGTAGCTTATTTGTATGAACACAGAGAAGATGCAGACCATCATCAGCTTACGATTTCCCTTCGCTCACTTCTTGAAGGTGTGAGAAGGAGCGTGTTCTGATGGAAATTGCAAATTTGAATCAGCGGATCCAAATTCAAAAAGCCATTTCCAAAACAGATGAAGTGGGGAATGTAATTCGGCATTGGCAGGATTTTTATTCCTGCTTTGCGTCTATTAAGACTACAGGCGGAAAGGAACGACAGAAAGGTGATACGGAAGAATGGCATAAGGTATTTTTTACTGTCCGTTTTTGCAAGAGACTTGCGGAACTTTCTTCCGTGGAGTACCGAGTTGTGTTTCGTGGGAATTTTTATAATATTGTGCAGGTGGATTTTGCGGATTACAGCGGAAAAATGATTCGGATAAAAGGAGAGTCAGAAAAATATGGAAGTATCAGTACAGAAAATGACAAATGAAGTTTTAAACTGCATTAAGCAATATACCGAAGAAGCGTCCGAGAAAATTGTCGAGGTCTGCAAGGAAGAAAGCGAAATTCTCAAAGAAAATCTGAAAAGAGACAGTCCAAAGGGCAAACGAATCGGAAACAAAAAGTACTCCCGTGGTTGGAAAATCAAGAAAACTTCTCGCAGTGGCTATGTACAGTATGAAATTTATAATACACAGGGACATTTAACGCATCTTCTGGAAAAGGGACATCAAAACTTTGTCGGCACAACAAAGGGAAAGCAAAAACAGGTACATACCAAAGGCGGAAGAACGCCTGCTTATCCGCATATTAAGCCAAATGAAGAAAAGGCAAAGGAAACCGTAGAACGGCGAATTAGGGAGGTTCTGCAAAATGGATGAAAAAGAAATGAAAGCATTTTTGGATAAAACAGAACTTCCCGTTGCCTATAGTCATTTTCCTGATAATCAAAAACCGCCTTTTCTCTGTTTTCTCGGCAATAAAAAAGCGGAAGGCTGTGACAACAGGAACAACCTGTACCGCTATGATTACAGCATAGAGCTGTATACAACAAAGAAGGATATAACTTCAGAAGAAAAACTGGAAGGCTTGCTGAATAGGTTAGGCATTCCTTTTTCCTCGGAAACCGTATGGCTTGAGGAATCAAATATATTTGTAACCTATTACAGCATCAGCACTTATAAAAAGATTGGAGTGTGAAAAATATGAAGATACCCGAAACGGCACAAAAACAGACGGAGGACATTGCCATCGGCTCCGGATATATGTATATCAAGGAGTATGAAAAAGGCAGTGCCATTCCGAAAATATCGGAAGTTGCAATCGAAGAAAACCGAAAGGGTTATCTCTCTGGCGGTGCGTCTATTTATTATACGCCTACCATTGATACCTATAAGGACGATATGGAGGAAATCACAAGAAAGATTTTGTCCGGTGAGGACATTGGCATTAAAGGCAGTATCGGCACATTTATGCCCGACACCTTCGGCATTATGGCACCCAACTCGGAAATCACCACAGACAACACAGATAAAAGTTCCAACATCTATATTGGTGGTATTAAGAACTTTAAGGATAAATACTATGCTGTTGTCTTTGCTGCGGCAGACGGAAGTATGTCCGCTATGATTATCGGTCAGTTGGAAGGCGGTTTCACCCTTGAGCGAAAGAAAGACAGCATGACTGTCTGCGACCTTGATTTCAAGGCAACGGAAAAGCTTGACAGCAAGGGGCATAAGCTTTTAATCAACTGGGGTGTCGGTGCGGAAGTGACAGAATAAAGGAGAATTGCCATGTATGATTTTACAAAACCAAAGCAGAAAACACTGCCTGTAAAACTGAAAAACGGAAAGATGATTGTTCTTCTTCCTCCAAACGGATATGTGTTGGAGGCCATCTCCGAAATGCAGGCGGCTGAAGAAACTGAGGCTGTGAAAAATATTTATTCCGTATTTCAGCAGCTTTTAAACCAAAATAAAAACGGCTTTAAAATCAGCCGAAATGATGTTTTAAGCTATGATGTGGAGGAAGTCCAAGACTTTATTGCAAACAAATATATGGATTTTGTACTTTCCATTCAAAAAGACCCAAACTAATGCTGCCCTATTATCCAATGGAGGATAACGGGGCATTTCATTGGGAGATTTACAGCTACAGCAACAAAATGATTGCAGATTACTGCAATATGCCCGTTACCGAAGTAAAAGCACTTTCCCTTGATAAATGGCTGATGTACCGCAGAGATTCCTTTATATTTAACTGTGAGCAGACAGAAAAAGGACAAAAATATCTGAAAAACGCTTATATGATGATGCAGACAAAGCCGGATATAAAACGGTTGAAGGAAGTGTTTGGGTGAAATTTATTGTTGAAATGTATATGCTATAAGGTTATTATAAAAAATATAAGAATGATAAATCGTAGTTTGTAACGAAGATATTTGCGATGAAAGGAATTAAGATTGAGTTATTTGGGATTGCAATAATACTTTTAGGAATTGCTGTGACAACAAATAATTTTTGGGGATATGTCCTAGGTGTTCTTGGATTTGGCGTCGCTGTAGTTGGCTGTTTTCTAAAAGATAATCACTGATAACTTCTTGTTTGAAAAATTGAGAAAACGTAATATTGAAC
>UMFI01017724.1_pt1 | contig 34390 bp, 27 predicted proteins | sample 1964951 | NCBI WGS metagenome assembly UMFI01 (sample SAMEA4836040, study PRJEB28245) | human gut metagenome | biome: gut microbiome; material: fecal sample | place: Denmark | collected 2008 | reverse complement strand
GCTGTCAAGATCGATTCTTTTGCCTACATGCCGGTTCAGGATTTCGGCAATGCCTTTTCTACGTTTATTGCACAAAATTACGGAGCGGGAAAGGAAAAGCGCATTCGTCAGGGGATTCTCAGTGCAGTCAAGACTTCTATGGTCTTTGGTGCGGCAGTCAGTGTGGTTATCTGGATTTTTGCAGAACCGCTGATGCGGATTTTTGTAAATGGACAGGAGAGGGAGATTCTGGCTATTGGAGTGCAGTATCTGCGGATTGAAGGCGCCTTTTACTGTCTGATTGGACTGCTGTTTTTGCTGTATGGATTTTTCCGGGCGATTGAGAAGCCGGGGATGTCTGTGGTACTGACGGTTATTTCGCTGGGACTTCGGGTTGTGCTGGCCTGCAGCCTTTCTGCGATTCCGTCTCTGGGGGTAAAAGGAATCTGGGTATCCATTCCTGTTGGATGGCTGATTGCAGATGTGGCGGGAGTAATTCCCATGGTACGCTTTTATCAAAAAATGGAGGTAGAGGAAGGATGACAGCTTTCAGTACATTATGTTATATTGAGCAGGACGGAAGTTATCTGATGCTTCACCGCACAGTGAAGAAAAATGATGTGAATAAGGATAAATGGATTGGAGTTGGAGGTCACTTTGAGGCAGAAGAAAGTCCTGAGGAATGTCTGCTTAGAGAGGTATATGAAGAGACCGGATACCATTTGACTGCCTGGAAATTTCGGGGACTTGTCACATTTGTTTCAGGAGACGGAGTCACAGAGTATATGTCATTGTTTACGGCAGATGAATTTACCGGAGAGCCGGTTGCATGTGATGAAGGAGAGCTGGAATGGGTTGATAAGCAGGAGGTCTTAAAGCTGAATATCTGGGAGGGGGATAAGATTTTCTTCCGTCTTCTGGAGGAGCAGCAGGAGTTTTTCTTTCTGAAGCTGGTTTATGACGGAACCGATCGTCTGGTAGAAGCTGCGCTGAATGGAAAGCCTATGGAGCTGTTTGATATCCGCGATGAAAATGGACAGCCGACAGGGATTGTCAGGGAAAGGGGCGTAGCCCACCGGGATGGCAGCCGTCATGGAACGGTTCATATCTGGATTGTGCGGGAGAATGAAAAAAGCGGGTTTGATCTTCTTTTGCAGAAGCGGAGTGCAAATAAGGATTCTCATCCGGGCTGTTACGATATTTCTTCAGCAGGTCATGTGGCGGCAGGAGATGATTATCTGCCCTCGGCTGTGCGGGAGCTTTCGGAGGAGCTGGGGGTTTTGGCAGAGCCGGAGGAATTGGAATTTCTTGGCTTCCATGAGGAATACAGGGAAAATATCTTTTACGGAAAGCCCTTTAGAAACCGGGAAATCAGCGCTGTTTATGTATACAGAAAATCAGTGAAGGCAGAAGAACTTTCGCTTCAGCGGGAAGAGGTAGAGTCTGTGTGCTGGATGGATTTTTCAGAGTGTCTGGAGGCTGTAAAAGCTGGAACCATACCAACCTGTCTGCATGAGGAGGAACTCAGACAGCTGGGGCAGTATCTGGAAATTGACCTGGATCAGGGCTAATCGCGCTGATCCGGTTCTCTGGGATTTAAGAATCCCTGTTCCTCCAGATAGCAGTTGATTTCTGCGCCGATAAAAAGAATACAGATGCAGAAATACAGCCACAGCATCAGAAGTACAATCGCAGTCAGACTTCCATACATATAGGAAAAATTGCTGAAATTTGTAAAATAAAGAGAAAACAAATAGGAATACAGCAGCCATCCAATGGCTGTGAAGACGGCCCCGGGAATCTGATTCCAGGGGTTTTGTTTTTTCTTTGGAAGGATCGTGTAAAGTCCCACGAAGGTGAACAAAAACAGCACTGCTGCTAACAGGCTGCGGAAGCTGATGAGATGTCTGGTAATGGTTTTCAGCAGAGGAAACATTCGGATAAAGGTATTTTGAATCGCGCTGCCGAAGACAAGAAGAACCAGAGAAACAATACACACCACCATGAAAATTAACGTATAAAAAGAGCAGACTAAACGCCGGAGAATGTAGTTGCGCTTTTCTAAGGTGCCATAAATCCGATTCATTCCCCGCTCCATGCTCATCATTCCCCGCGCAGCAGACCAGAGGGCCGTAAGCGCGGTTACAGACAGAATGGTTGCCGGAGATTTTACATAGAGATCATCTACAATGCCCATAACCAGAGCGTCCAGCATATCCGGCATAAGCCGAATCAAAATAGCCAGCAGATCCGATTTGCTGACCGCAGGAATAAACTGGATCAGACTCAGGAGAAGCATAATAAACGGAAAGAAAGAGAGGACAATAAAAAAGGATGCCTGAGCCGCATAAACGGTAATTTCATCCTCTACGTACTTGTTCCATATTTTTCTACAGTTTTTGATAAATGCAATCATCATCGCTCCTGACTGCACCGGAAAAGTCTGTTCCGGAATGCAAACGTTTCTTTAAATTTATAAATAGTATCCTATCATGAGAGGAGAAAAATAGCAAGGAAACCTTGCGGCTGTTTCTTCAAAATGTTATAATCTGACATAGCAGTTCGGGACGACAGATTTTTTGAACGGATTTTCCGGTGAGAAAGGTAAGCCGTCCTGTAATATTGCGCTTTGATATGCGTGATGCAAAATACGGAGGCGAAAAATGAAAGGATTGCTGAAATATTTAAAGGATTATAAGGTGGAAAGCGTACTGGGGCCGCTGTTTAAGATGCTGGAAGCCAGCTTTGAGCTGTTTGTTCCCCTGGTAGTAGCCAGTATGATTGATATAGGAATCAGGAATCAGGATACGGGGTATATTTTGAAAATGGCCGGAGTTCTGGTGCTTTTGGCTGCCATCGGACTGACCTGCTCCCTGACGGCTCAGTTTTTTGCAGCAAAGGCGGCGGTAGGCTTTTCTACTGCGCTGAGAAATGCGCTGTTTGCCCATATTAACAGCCTTTCTTATCATGAACAGGATAAAATAGGAACGGCGACTCTGATTACGAGAATGACCAGCGATGTTAATCAGGTACAGTCAGGACTGAATCTGACCCTGCGTCTTCTGCTTCGCTCCCCCTTTATTGTATTTGGTGCCATGGTGATGGCATTTACGGTAGATACAAAGGCGGCTATGGTCTTTACCGTGGCGATTCCTGCATTGAGTGTGGTAGTATTTGGCATTATGGCAGTCAGTATGCCCCTGTATAAAAAGGTGCAGAGGCAGCTGGATCAGGTGACGCGGTCTGCCAGGGAGAATTTGACCGGTGTGCGGGTTATCCGGGCCTTCAGCCGTCAGAAAAATGAGATGGAGCATTTTGAAGCGTCCAATGATCAGCTGGTAAAGGTTCAGGTGTTTGTAGGAAAAATTTCTGCGCTGATGAATCCGGTTACTTATGTGATCATCAATCTGGCAATTGTAGCAGTAGTCTGGATTTCCGGAAAGCAGGTTGATGCCGGAAGAATTACCCAGGGAGAAACGGTTGCCCTGGTTAATTACATGTCTCAGATTCTGGTGGAGCTGATTAAAATGGCAAATCTGATTGTGTCAATTTCCAAGGCGCTGGCGTGTGCCAACCGAATCAGCCGTGTATTTGAGGAAAAAACTTCCATTGAAGATCCGGTTTCCTTTGCTCATAAGGAAGATGTCGGTGCCAGCACTGAAACAGGCAGCGGTCTTCAGAAAAATACCTCCGAGATTGGGGAGAAGAGGAGCAAGATCTGTTTTTCTCATGTAAGCTTCGCCTATAATGGTTCGAAGGAGGATTCTCTGACAGATATCAGCTTCCAGGCAGAGAAAGGACAGACGATTGGAATTATCGGCGGAACCGGTTCAGGAAAAACGACCCTGGTAAATCTGATTCCCAGATTTTACGATGTCCGGGAGGGAAGCATTCTGTTAGATGGAAGAGATGTCCGCACCTGGCCGCTTCGCGAGCTGAGAGAAAAATTTGGTGTGGTTCCTCAGAAGGCAGTCCTGTTTAAGGGCAGTCTGCGGGAAAATATGAAATGGGGAAAAGCAGATGCCTCTGACGAAGAAATTTATCAGGCGCTTGCCATAGCTCAGGCCCGGGATTTTGTGGAGGCCAAGGGAAAGGGGCTGAAGCTTTTTATAGAGCAGGGAGGAAAGAATCTTTCCGGCGGCCAGCGGCAGCGGCTGACGATTGCCAGGGCTTTGGTGCGCAAGCCGGAGATTCTGATTATGGATGACAGTGCTTCTGCTCTTGATTTTGCTACTGATGCAAGACTGAGAAAGGCTATTCGGGAAGAAACCAGGGACATGACGGTATTTCTCGTATCCCAGAGAGTAGCTACTGTACGCGGAGCAGATCAGATTATCGTTCTGGACGATGGAAAAATAGCGGGGATAGGAACTCACAGACAGCTTCTGGATGGCTGTCAGATTTACCGGGAAATCTGTCAATCTCAGCTTTCTGAGAAGGAGGTGCGGTAGAATGCCGAAATTACAGTTTGCAAAGCATAAATCAACCATTCGACGGATTCTTAATTATATTGGCGTTTATAAATGGCTGGTTCTTTTGTCCGTGATTCTGGCGGCAGTCACTGTGGCTCTGACTTTGTATGCGCCGATTCTGGTAGGAGAGGGCGTGGATTTAATCCTGGGACCGGGCAATGTGGATTTTCAGGGACTGCTGGCTGTTCTGAAAAAAATTGCGGTTGTTGTAGCTCTGACGGCGCTGACTCAGTGGCTGATGAATCATATGAATAACCAGATTACCTACCATGTGGTTCAGGATATCCGGGTCAAGGCTTTTCAGCATATTCAGGAGCTTCCTTTAAAATACCTGGACAGCCATCCCTATGGCGATATTATCAGCCGTCTGATTGCGGATATTGATCAGTTTTCAGAAGGGCTTTTAATGGGCTTTACCCAGCTATTTACCGGGGTGCTGACGATTATCGGAACTCTGGGCTTTATGCTGGCAGTCAATCCAGTGATTACTGCGGTTGTAGTTCTGGTTACTCCGTTGTCTTTGTTTGTTGCGGCCTTTATTGCCAGGAAAACCTTTTCCATGTTTCAGCTTCAATCCCAGACAAGAGGAGAATTGACTACTCTGGTAGACGAAATGATTGGCAATGAAAAGGTGGTTCAGGCCTTTGGATATGAGAAGGAGGCGCAGGCACGGTTTGAGGAAATCAACGAACGTCTCCGGGGCTACAGCCTGCGGGCGATTTTCTTTTCTTCAATTACCAATCCGGCTACCCGCTTTGTAAACAGCATGGTATACGCCAGTGTGGGAGCCGCAGGAGCCTTTGCGGCAATCCGTGGATTTCTGTCAGTTGGCCAGCTTTCTATTTTCCTCAGCTATGCCAATCAGTATACCAAGCCGTTTAATGAGATTTCCGGTGTGGTAACAGAGCTGCAGAATGCTCTGGCCTGTGCGGCCCGGGTTTTTGCTCTGATGGACGAGCCACCCTTTGAACCGGAGGACGAGGATGCGGTGGAATTAAAACAGGCAGACGGAAGCGTAGCTTTGGAAAATGTCAGCTTTTCTTATCAGCCGGAGGTTCCCCTGATTGAGAATTTGAATCTGGATGTAAAGCCGGGACAGAGAATTGCCCTGGTGGGGCCTACGGGGTGTGGAAAAACTACGATTATCAATCTTCTGATGCGTTTTTATGATGTGCAGAAGGGAGCAATCCGTGTATCCGGAACAGATATCCGCCACATGACCAGGGAAAGCCTGAGGGAAAGCTATGGAATGGTGCTGCAGGAAACCTGGCTGAAATCGGGAACAATCCGGGAAAACATTGCCTATGGAAGACCGGATGCCTCAGAGGAGGAGATTATCCAGGCGGCAAAGGATGCCCATGCTCACAGCTTTATCAGAAGAATGCCTCAGGGCTATGATACTGTTCTGTCAGAGGATGGGGGGAATCTTTCCCAGGGACAGAGACAGCTTTTGTGTATTGCCCGCGTGATGCTCTGCAATCCGGCGATGCTGATTCTGGACGAGGCTACCTCTTCTATTGATACCCGTACAGAAATCCGGATTCAGAAGGCGTTTGCAGCTATGATGGAAGGAAGAACCAGTTTCATTGTAGCACACCGTCTTTCTACCATTCAGGAAGCGGATGTTATCCTGGTTATGAAGGATGGGCATATTATAGAGCAGGGAACCCATGAGTCGCTGCTGGCGAGACATGGGTTCTATGCAGAGCTTTACAATAGTCAATTTGAAGGATAAAGAAAAAGAAAGACAGGCAGAAAAAACGGATACTTCGTATTGTGTTAATCATCATACCGGGAATCCAGTTTTTTCTGCCGTTTTTCTTCCATTTTTCTGTAGGCTGACTGAGCCAGAAGAAAGGATACAAGAAAAGAGACGGCAAATCCAGCCAGAGAAAGAAAATCGGTCTCTGCATTTTGAGAGCGCCGGACAGCGGCAAATACAAAAAGACCGGTCAGGAGGCCGACAGCAAGACCAGTACGGCGGCGAAGCCGGGAAGTCTTCTGAAAAAGCGGCGCCTGGGTGACACCAAGCATTCTGGTGCGGACAGCCATATAAACTGGCGATCCGATCAAAATGAGAAATTCCAGCAAGCAGTCTTTCGTTGATTGATGAAAAAGTATGAATTTGATTAACATGGAAATACAGCAGACAGATAAGGTAATAACAAATAATTCTGCATAAATTCTTCGATAGGTTTCTTTGATTCGTTCATCCATGGCTATTCCTCCCAAAAAAGTTCGTCCAGTGTTTTGCCCAGAGCTCTGCAGATTGCAAGGCAAAGCTTCAGGGATGGATTATAGTCTCCGGCTTCAATCATACCAATAGTCTGCCGGGTGACTCCGGTTGCAGCAGCCAGATCTCCCTGGGACATATCCAGGGCGGCTCTGGCTGCTTTCATCTTCAGATTTTTCATGGAAAATGTAGGGTCCCTCCATTTCTTTTGACAGCAGATCGAGAAAAGGATCGGTTAAGGTATCTTTGTTATGCTTTTATTATAAATTATAAATTGCAAAATGTCAAATATATATTACATTTTGCAAGAAAGAAAATACATTGCTTGCATAGAATTTCTGGTGCTGTTATAATAAAACCAGCAGTAAAACGATATTTGACAGAACAGAGAAAGGAATTGTTTCTATGAATTATGCAACGATAAAGCCCGTAGATATTGCCAATGGACCGGGAGTGAGAGTGTCTTTGTTTGTCAGTGGCTGTACCCACCGGTGCAAAGGCTGTTTTAATGAGGAGGCCTGGGATTTTCAGTTTGGAAAGCCTTTTACAGAAGACGTTCAGAAGCAGCTGCTGTCCAGCCTGGATCATGATTATATTGAAGGACTGACACTGCTGGGGGGAGAGCCGATGGAGCCCTCCAATCAGGAAAGCCTTCTGCCTTTTATCAAGGCAGTTCGGGAGCATTTGCCTGGGAAAACGATCTGGTGCTTTACTGGCTATGATTTTGAGAAGGACATTCTGGGAAAGATGATGAAAACATCAGCAGTTACCAGAGAACTGATTCCGCTGTTTGATGTGATGGTGGATGGAAAATTTGTGGCGGAGAAAAAGAATCTGAGTCTGAAATTCCGCGGTTCAGAAAATCAGAGAGTGCTGAATGTGAAGAAGTCCCTGGAAGAGGGGCGGGGTGTCTGGATGGAGGAATTCCGTTAGGAACCAGGTACTGGTTCAGCCTGGTGCTTTTTGCCTGCTGTAAGCAGAAAAGAAGACGCATAGATGAGTTGTTAGGAATCCAGCGATTCCTGTTTGCTAAAAGATTGACAAATACATAAGATAATGATAGGCTGATAGAGATGTCTTAACGAAAACGTAACGATTCAGGATGGCAGGAAATTTGGCGGAAAAAGCCGAACAAGAAGATGCTCCATCCTGAACAGTTATAAAGTAACAATAAAAATACAGGGAGGAACATCAATGAACAAAGGAAATATCATTGGATTGGGCGTAATGGCGGCAGCGGCGGCAGCAGTAGTAGCTGTGTCTGGTCCGGCATATGAGGCAATTCAAAGCAGCAGACTGAAGGCGGCGGCCGACGGCGCAGAGATTACAGTGGTAAATGGAGAAGCAGAGGGCTTTGGCGGTCCGGTTCAGGCTGAGGTGACTGTAGCTGGTGATAAAATTATTGCTCTGAGCTTGACGGGAGAGGGAGAGACTCCGGAAATCGGCGGAGCGGCTATGTCTTCTTTGACAGAGGCGATTACTGCAGCTCAGACCCTGGAGGGAGTAGATGCAGTATCTGGAGCAACGATTACCTCAGAAGCAGTATTTTCTGCTGTAAAATCAGCGATGGGGATAGAGACTGTGGAAGCAGAGACTGAGCCGGCTCAGGAAGAGACAGAAACGGAGAAAGGTGAAGAAGCAGAAACCAAAGCAGAAGAAACCAAAGCAGAAGAAACCAAGGCAGCTGCTGTGGAGGGCGCCTTAACAGGAACAGCCAAGGGCTTTGGAGGAGAGATTCAGGCTCAGGTGGTTGTTGATGAAAGTGGAGTGATTACAGATCTGCTTCTGACGGGAGATGGAGAGACTCCGGAAATTGGTGGAACCGCTATGGAAGAGCTGACCAGCGCGATTCTGGAAAAAGGAACTGTAGAAGGCGTGGATGCAGTATCTGGAGCGACCGTTACCTCCGAGGGTGTGTTTGCTGCAGTGAAGGCTGCTGTGGAAGCAGAGGCTGTTGAGGAAGAAACCAAGGCAGCTGCTGTGGAGGGCGCCTTAACAGGAACAGCTAAGGGCTTTGGAGGAGAGATCCAGGCTCAGGTGACTGCAGATGAGAACGGAACCATTACGGCTCTGCTTTTAACCGGAGATGGAGAGACTCCGGAAATCGGCGGAACCGCTATGGAAGAGCTGACCAGCGCGATTCTGGAAAAAGGAACCGTAGAAGGCGTGGATGCAGTATCCGGAGCGACCGTTACCTCTGAGGGTGTGTTTGCTGCAGTGAAGGCTGCTGTGGAGCAGAAATGATAAGAATTGCGGGGGGAGTTGTTTTTCAGTAAGAACAAGACAGGAGTTTCCCGTACCTGCCAGATTTTGGAAAGGACGGGTTTTCCTGTATAGAAGAAGGAGAAGGAAACATTATGAGTTTATATTTGTATTTGATATTTCTTGGGGTAAGCTTTGGAGCATCTGTAGTAGGGGCTATCTGTGGAATCGGCGGCGGCGTACTGATTAAGCCAATTCTCGATGCCTTTGGAGTATTGAGTGTAGCCAGTATCAGCTTTTTATCAGGCTGTACGGTTCTGTCCATGTCTTGTTATTCCGTTTTGAAGGCACGGCTCAGCAAAGAGTCTTTGGTTGATTTAAAGACGGGTACTCCTCTGGCGATAGGCGCAGCTATCGGCGGCGTTACAGGAAAAATGATGTTCCAGTATCTGTCTGATATGTTTACAAATAAGGATCAGGTAGGAGCTATTCAGGCAGTCTGCCTTTTGATTATTACTCTGGGAACTATGATTTATACGCTGAAAAAAGATCAGATTAAGACGCTGCACGTTCAAAATCCGCTGGTGTGCATCGCGATCGGCCTTGTTCTGGGAATCTGTTCCTCCTTCCTGGGAATTGGCGGAGGCCCCATCAATCTGGTGGTATTGTTTTATTTCTTCTCTATGGATACTAAGACAGCAGCGCAGAACTCCCTGTATATTATTTTGTTCTCCCAGATTACCAGTCTGGTGAATACGCTGATTACCCATACAGTGCCGGAATTTGAGGTCGGACTTCTGATTCTCATGGTAGGCGGAGGAATTCTTGGCGGAGCAGCAGGAAGAATTGTCAATAAACGAATGGACGTTAATATGGTAAATAAGCTGTTTATCGGTTTGATGGCAGTGATCATGCTGATTTGTGCATACAATATTTATCAGTTTATGTAAGAGTTCGTAATAAATTCGTCAGAAAGTTTCAAATATTTTCAGAAACCCTAAGGGAATGGTAAAGTCTTACCGGAAATTTCATGGTAAAATAGTTTTGTAAGATGAAAACGAAGAAAACCATGAAAGGAGCGGTGGACAATGATAAAGAAAATAATTGGATATGTGGCAGCGATGATGATGACTGCGGCAGCCTGTACCGGGTTCACCGTTGCCGGACAGGGTTATGAGATGTATCAGGCAGCAGTTGCAGAGACAAGTCTGGAGAGTATGGTTGATTCCATTCGCAGCAAAGAAGGCTATACGACTCTGGAGGAGCTGCCGGATACCTATCTGAATGCAGTGGTTTCTGTGGAGGATCACAGATTTTACAGTCATTTCGGTCTGGATCCGATTGCTATCTGCCGTGCTCTGGTCAATGACCTTCGGGCAGGACGGTATGTGGAGGGCGGAAGTACCATTACCCAGCAGTTGGCCAAGAACCTGTATTTCAGCCATGAAAAAAAGATGGAGAGAAAGATTGCTGAGGTTTTTGCGGCACTGGAGCTGGAAAGAAAGTACAGTAAAGACGAGATTCTTGAGCTGTATGTCAACAGTATTTCCTTTGGTGAGGGATACCATACAGCAGGAGATGCCAGCCGCGGATATTTTGGCAAGGAGCCCTGGCAGATGAATGAGTATGAGTGCACACTTCTGGCTGGCGTTCCCAATGCTCCTTCCAGATATGCGCCTACCAGGAATCCAGGTTTGGCAGCTCGCCGTCAGCAGCAGGTATTAAGAAGAATGGAGGCCTGCGGTCATCCAGTCTCTTCTTCAACAAAAAGCCGCGCGGCAGCCTATGCGTCTCAGACTGCTCCTGTACAGACAGAGCAGAGGACAGGCGGGGTCAGAGCAGTTCCTGTTTTAGGATATGCAGGCGGAATCTAAAAAATGAGAGTCGGCTCGTTACAGAGTCGGCTCTTTTATCATACAATATTGTTTTAAAGAAAAGTGGGCTTCTACAATGTCATACAGCTGGAAACCGAAATGGTGATAGAATTCCAGATTTTTTTCATTATGGGTCTCCAGTGAAATCATCATCTGATGACGGTTTGCATAGTTGATGGCATCATCCAGAAGAAGAGCTGCAATTCCATGATGCTGCATCTGGGGATTGACAGCCAGATAAATAATGTGAAGCCTCTGATTCTGATGAAGGCGCTCTGTCCAGCGGGAATTCAGATAATCCTCCCCCTTTAAAAAATTACCGAAGGTTTTAAGCGTCGGGTCCTCCTTGATGAGATAGGTATCTGTCTGGAGAAGGGCCTTGGCTTCTGACAGATAAAAATGAATAAAATTATAGGGCTCTGCTTCATCAGAAACCACAAGTATGCCGTTTAATTCAGGGCTGTCGGCAAATATTTCACATGTTTCATAAAATTCAGTCATATCGCAGTGGAACAGCTCCGGCATCAGGCGGGCCCGGATATCCGGGTCCGGTATCAGAGTTTCATAAAGGGGATCGTGGGCGAAACACTGATTCAGCAGAAGTTCCAGCTTTGGTAAATCATCTCGGGTTACGCGGTATAGCGTTGTACTGTCCATAAAAATCCGGCAGAAGATTTGTCTGCCTTTCCTTTCTGAGGTATTTTTGTAATTGTAGTTTCGTTGTTTTCAGTTCCTGTTTTATTATACAAGAAAGGCTTTCTCTGCCAGGGCTTTTAACCGCTCCAGAGCCATGGAAAGCTCCTCCAGCTGAGTGGTGCGGATACGGGTAAGAAGGCGGATTTCCCCCTGGAAATCAGAAGCTTTTGTTTTTTCCTTTGCCAGAAGAGCCTTTACCAGGTGGTACAGATTCTGGTGGGGAAGCAGCCGTTGATAGCCCCATTTCAGGCGTTCCCGCGGCTGGTGGAAGGCGTAATCGGTAAAGTGATTGTAAACCTGTTCGTCAAACATAAAAGCATAGGCATTGTTGTCCAGCTGATACAGACTTCCCAGAGCAGTTTTTAAATCATTCTGCTTCAGGCTCTCAATCGCAGTATCCAGAAGGGACAGCCGTTTTATGAAAATTTCATGGGGATAAAACACATTGCCGTACCAGTCAATCCGGACAAGCTCATCCTGAGCCATCAAAAACAGTTCTAAGGCATGGCTTTCGACTTCCCGGGATTTTTCAAAAAGCTGTTCTGCCTCTGAAAGGTGTCCTTCCTGCAAAAGGGTACGGTACTGGCGATTTATGTTCGCAATGGTTTTGTAAGCATCTTCCGCAGACAGCTCTGCCTGAGAAAGAAGCTTCTTCAGTGAGGAAAAGCTGACGGAAACCTCCTTAGGCCCTTCGCATTCAAGAGCCTTTGCGGCCCGCCGCATGACAGGGGCAAAATTCAGAGGAACAACGGCAGTCTGATCCAGCCCATGGACAAGGAGAAGAAACAGCTCGTGGTGGAGACGGTACACATCCTCGTCATAATAATCATCGTTGTCAAACTGAGAGTGATAGTGGGTTTCCATAAAGCTGCCGCCTGTAAAATCATTTACCATAGAGGGGATGCCTGCGATGGCAATGGAAAAATCGTCAGACCAGGTTTCGATGGGGGCCGTTACACTGGTTTCATCTGGATAAGCCTTCGTAAGGGGCGGAAGCTGCCGGAGGAATTCATCCAGATAGCTGGTGTATTCGTAGCAGCTGCGGATTCTTGCGCGGGTTCCGTGAGCCAGAGCAGGAAGCTCAAAGTTCAGATCAGCAATGACCTTTCCTGCCCATTCGGGATGAGCGGTGAAAACCTGTTCATAGGCACCGGTGGACCAGTCAAAGCTGGAGTCGGCAACTCCCCATTCCTCTGCGGCCATGGCGCAAAACACAAGGGTGTTCTGGGGCTGATAGCCGCTGCGAATCAAAGCTCTGGCAATTCCAAGCATCATGGAAACGGCAGTATTGTCATCCTGAAATCCACTGAAATAAGAATCGTAATGGGCAGACAGCAGAATCATCCGATCCGGGTGACGGCCGGGAATGGTGCCGGTTATGTTGTAGGTAGTGCAGCCGCGGGTAACTCTTGTATCGGCATCAAGCGTAACCAGAATTTCTCCGGGACAGTCTGTATTTTCGTTTGCCGCCAGCATGGCCTTTAAGGGGGCGGCGTCTTTTCTGGAAATGGAAAAGGCCGGTGCGTTTTCCGGTCCGGCAATATCCTGGGCATTAAGCGCTTCATCGTCGATCTCTCCGTAGCCTCCGCTTTGAACAGCAATTAGAGCCGCAGCGCCCTTTAAATGAGCCTGGTAAACGGGATAGTTGATCCACCATTCATCTCTCTGATTGATTTCTACCAGAACCAGTTTTCCCGACACGTCTCTGCCTTCGTAATCGGCTTCCGTGCCCTTGCCCAGATATAAAAGGGGGTATTCCCGGGGGCCGTCTGTGACCATGGTGGTCTGATAAGCACCTAAGAGAACGGAGTGTTTTTCGCCGTCCTGGGCAGTGTAGGAGAGAAGAGCCTTTTTAAATTCCCAGCCGTCTGCCGTAACGGGATCTTTGGTAATTGCGGAAAGACCGATCCGTTCCATTTCCTCTTTCAGCATTTCTCCTGTCTGAAACTCCGCCTGGGAACCTGAGGTCCGATACCCCAGCTTTGGATGAGTGCGGAACTGTTCCATTTTTTTGGCCAGCCGGTAAGAATAATCTATGTCAAGAGCATTCAGAAGTTCTTGTTGTATCTCCATTTTGATTGCCTCCCTGTCGATTAATCGGCTTTATTATATCACTTGCAGAAAAGAAAGCAAGCAAAAAACGGATCCTCTCGCAGAAGCACTATGTTCTGCGGAAGAATCCGTTTTTATGAATCAGCCGGTACTGACGCGGAGTCATGTTGCACCGTTTTTTAAACTGACGGTAAAAATAGCTGAGATTTTCATAGCCCACATAAATGGCAATTTCCTCAACCCGGAGGTCCGTTTCCAGAAGCAGCTGAACAGCCATCTGAAACCGTTTCTTCATCAAGAGCTCGCGGAAAGTATGGCCGGTTTCTTCTTTGATGATTTTACTCATAGTGGACAGGGGCTGATGAAAATCATCGGCCAGCTGGCTTAAGGTTACAGTGCTGTAGTGGGAATCGATACAGCTTAAGGTTTCGCGTATAATGGTATCTCTGTGACCATGGAAAAAATTGCTGCTGATACAGTGGGAACTGTCTGTCAGATGGAGAAAAATCAATCCCATGGTATACTGGTATAAAGCAAGCTCGTTGCCAGTTTTTTCACAGGAAATCTGAAGCAGATTGTCCACAAGATTGTGAATCAGCCGAAGTCCATTGGTGTGCAGCAGGAGATATTGGGAAACAGGATTGTTCTGACGCAGAGAATTCACAAGAAAAGCGCGGATTTCATTTTCTTCTGAAATCATCTGCAAGGGAATATCGAAAAATTCTGGACGGATAATAAAAACAATTCCGAGATTTCCTTTCTCTCCAGGCGCCCTGCTGTGCTCCACATATTGGTTCATCAATAGGAGATCCCCTTCGTTGAGCGTTATATCGGTTCCATTGATCTGATGAGTAATGGAACCGGAATAAGCGTAAAACATTTCAATGTATTTGTGTTTGTGCAGGGGGATTCCGGATTCTGTATCCAGCAGCCGTATGGCGATCATCTGCCGGTTATTAAAAAATGGCTCAAATTCAAGCTCCGCTGCAGTATGTTCGTCTGCAAGCTGGAATTTCTCTGTCAGATACTGTTCTTCTTCCGCAGTCAGGCAAAGAAGTTTTTTCAATTCTTGTTCTTTCATATTCTGTCGTTCACTTCTTTCTTCTGCACCAATCTGTTCTGGCTGCAGATATATGGTACTTTCATGGAAACTTTTACACTGTTTCTCAGTATATCAGAAAAAAAGGGAATTGTTTAGATTCTGGATTTACAAAAAACTATCTTGTTTTTCTGTCATAGTATAACCATAAAAGTCAGAACATATGCAATATCCACAAATGCATGAAGTGAAAAACAGTCAGTTCAGGTATACGATTTTCTGTTTAAAGTCTCGCAGGGCGGAAGGGATACAAAAGACTTTACAGCTGGATGGGGAATGCTTGCTTTTCAGAAAAAAGTATGTTATGAATGAAGAAAAAGAAAGACTTTGAGGGGGATTTCCGGAAGGAGGAAGGGGTTTGGCAGAGAAAAGAGAATTTCATTTTCTGTCATCAGATAGAAAAACAGTGATTTACGGAACGGAATGGATTCCGGAGGAGGGAAGCTGCAGGGCGGTTGTCCAGATTACTCATGGAATGATAGAATACAGAGAACGATATCAGGAGACGGCCAGTACACTGGCAGACCAAGGCTTTGCAGTGGCAGTCTGTGACCAGCTGGGACATGGAGACTCCGTTATTTCTGAAGATATGCGGGGATATTTTTCTGACGAGCCGGGATGTATCTGCCTGATTTGTGATATGCATCAGGTGAGAAAGCAGATGGAAAGCAGGTATCCGGGGCTTCCTTATTTCATGTTGGGACACAGTATGGGGTCGTTTCTGACCAGGTGCTATATAACCAAATACGGCAGAGGGCTTTCTGGTGTGATCCTGGCGGGAACGGGAAGAATTCCCACATGGATTGCAGGGATTGGGTTGATTCTTTTAAGGATTACAGCGGCAGGACAGGGATGGCATACGTACAGTCCGCTGGCAGAAAAGACTGTGTTTTCCGGGAAATACAGCCGGTATGATCTTTCTGGAACGAGGCCGGAAGACAGCTGGCTGACCAGAGATACCGAACTGGCAAAGGATTACTATGTAGACCCCCGCAGTCAGTTTTCGTTTAGCCTGAACGGGTTTTACGGACTGGTAGATGCCGTTTATTATGCCAATGACAGGCTGCTGATGAAACAGATACCGGAAAACCTTCCGATTCTGCTTTTGTCCGGAGGAGAGGATCCTCTGGGAGATTTTGGCCGGGGAACGAAAAAAGTGGCTGGACTTTACAGGAAGGCAGGAGTAAAAAATACAGCTTGCAGAATTTATCCGGGGGCACGTCATGAGGTTTTAAACGAAATTAACCGAAAACAGGTTTATGATGATATCCTGGGCTGGTGCGAGCAGCAGCTTGGCTCAGGAAGGACAAAAGAAAAATTAGAAGAGGCAGGAGAGTAAAATGGATATCAGGACAGACAGAATCATCCCCATTACGGATTTTATGGCGCCGGAGCTGGATGTGTACGCAAGGCTTTCTGAAAACCAGCTGTACCATCTATATGAACCGGATGCAGGGATTTTTATAGCAGAAAGCCCCAATGTAATCGAACGGGCCCTGAACGCAGGTTATGAGCCTCTTTCTTTTCTGGCAGAAACAAGAGAACTATATGGAGATGCACAAAGGATTCTTATGCGGTGTGAGCATACGCCAGTGTACATAGCTGAATTTGAGATTCTGACTCGTCTGACTGGATTTGCGCTGACCCGCGGGCTGCTCTGCGCTATGAGGAGAAAACCATTGCCGACTTTAGAAGCTGTCTGTGCCGGAGCGCGGAGGATTGCCGTTATGGAGCGGGTGATGAATCCGACTAATGTGGGGGCGATTTTTCGTTCTGCAGCCGCCTTGGGAATGGATGCAGTGCTTTTGACTCCTGGCTGCAGCGATCCGCTGTACCGGAGGGCTGCCCGGGTCAGCATGGGAACCGTATTTCAGATTCCCTGGACTTTTCTGGATGAGAAAATCAGCAGCTGGCCGGAGGAAGGGCAGAAGATCCTCAGGCAGCTGGGATTTCGAACGGCTGCCATGGCGCTGAAGCAGGACTCGGTCAGTGTGGATCACCCGGCTCTGATGGCAGAGGAGCGGCTTGCCATTGTGTTGGGAACTGAGGGTGACGGGCTGTCAGAAAAAACGATTGCCGACTGTGATTACACGGTGATGATTCCCATGGCCCATGGAGTGGATTCTCTGAATGTGGCGGCAGCCAGTGCTGTGGCTTTTTGGGAACTTGGGAAAAGAAAATAAAGTAAAAAATTAAGAAAATAAAGTTTTTTTAATCAGACAAAAAAATAATTGACAAATGAATTTACCGGGTGTATTATCCTCTGCATAAAGGCAAAGGCGTCTGTGAGATACAAATCTCAGAGACGCCTTTTCTTTTATATCATTCAGCAAAGGCAAGGGCGTCTATCATGGAGAACATGACAGGCGCCCTTGCCGCTGTAGGCGGAAGGAGAATAACAATTATGAAAAAGATTCCCGAGTATTTTGGATGTAAGGTATTTGATGACAGAGAAATGAAAGCCAATCTTTCTGCAAAGGTATACCAGTCTTTGCGAAAGACCATTGACGAGGGCGCTAAGCTGGATATTACCGTAGCTAATTCTGTTGCTGCAGCAATGAAGGACTGGGCTATAGCCCACGGAGCAACCCATTATACCCACTGGTTTCAGCCGCTTACAGGCATTACGGCGGAAAAGCATGACAGCTTTATTTCTCCTTCTCCAGCAGGAGGAGTGATTATGGAGTTTTCCGGGAAAGAGCTGATTAAGGGAGAACCGGATGCCTCATCTTTTCCTTCGGGAGGTTTGAGAGCAACCTTTGAGGCCAGAGGTTATACAGCATGGGATCCAACTTCCTACGCATTCGTGAAGGGAAAGACGCTTTGTATTCCCACTGCCTTTTGCTCCTATGGCGGTGAAGCGCTGGATAAGAAAACACCACTGCTTCGTTCCATGAAGGCGCTGAATAAGCAGGCTCTTCGGATTCTCCGTCTTTTTGGAAATAAGGATGTGAAATATGTGTCCACGTCAGTTGGACCGGAGCAGGAATATTTTTTGATAACAAAAGAAATGTATGATCAGAGAAGAGATCTCCGGTTTACCGGACGTACCCTGTTCGGAGCAAAACCTCCAAAGGGACAGGAAATGGATGATCATTATTTCGGTGTGATTAAGCCGAGAGTAGAGGCTTATATGGAGGATTTGAATAAGGAACTGTGGAAACTGGGAATTCTTGCCAAAACAGAGCATAATGAGGTGGCTCCGGCACAGCATGAGCTGGCTCCTGTGTATACAACAACGAATATAGCAACGGATCATAACCAGCTTACCATGGAGATTATGCAGAAGGTGGCGGCGAAGCATGGTCTGGTCTGTCTGCTTCATGAAAAGCCCTTTGCAGGTGTCAATGGGAGTGGAAAACACAACAACTGGTCCATTTCCACAGATTCTGGAGTCAACCTCCTTTCTCCAGGAGACACCCCTTATGAGAATGCCCAGTTTCTCCTTTTCCTTTGTGCGGTGATCAAGGCGGTAGACGATTATCAGGATCTGCTTCGCCTTTCTGTAGCAACAGCAGGGAATGATCACCGTCTGGGAGCCAACGAAGCGCCGCCGGCAGTCGTATCCATTTTTTTGGGAGATGAATTAAACGCTGTGCTGGAGGCCATAGAAAAGGATATTCCCTATGCAGGGACCCAGAAAACCCAGATGAAGCTGGGGGTAGATGTGCTGCCGAAGTTTAACCGGGACACTACGGATCGGAATAGAACCTCCCCCTTTGCTTTTACGGGAAATAAATTTGAATTCCGTATGCTGGGATCCTCCAACAGTATCGCCTGTGCCAATATTATGTTAAACAGCGCTGTGGCTGAAAGCCTGAGAATTTATGCGGATCGTCTGGAAAAAGCAGAGGATTTTGAGACAGCTCTTCATGCCATGATTCGGAAAACCATTCAGGATCATAAAAATATTATCTTTAACGGAAATGGCTATGACGAGTCCTGGATTCAGGAGGCAACCCAGAAGAGAGGTCTTTTGAATTACCGGACAACGGCAGACTGCATGCCCCATCTTCTGGACAAGAAAAATGTAGAGATGCTGACTTCCCATAAGGTATTTTCTGAAGCTGAGTTAAGATCAAGGTGTGAGATTATGCTGGAAAACTATTGCAAAACAATAATCATCGAAGCAAATACCATGACTGAGATGGTGCAGACAGAGATAGCTCCCGCAGTTTCCGCTTATTCCCTGGAGCTTTCCAAAACGGCAGCGGCGAAAAAAGCGTTGGATGCTAAAATTGCCTGCAGCTACGAAAAAGACCTGGTAAGCCGTCTGTCTGGTCTGACAGATGAGATGGCGGTTAAAAGGGAGGAGTTGATTCAGGCTCTGTCAGAGGTTCAGCAGGCGGAAAATGTGATTCAGGAGTCAGCTATGATTCGGGATGAAGTGCTTGCAAAGATGGAAGAGCTGCGGGCTGTCTGCGATCAGGCAGAAATCCTGACGGCAAAGGCATACTGGCCATTCCCCACCTATGGAGATATTTTATTCAGTGTCCGCTGAGATTAAAAACAGAATAACAGGAAAGAAGGGATTCTTATGACATACAGTGCTGTAAATACAATCTGGGTGCTTCTGGGCGCAGCTTTGGTATTTTTTATGCAGGCAGGATTTTCCATGTGCGAGGCGGGATTTACCCGGGCTAAAAACACAGGAAATATTCTGATGAAGAATCTGATGGATTTTTGTATTGGTACGCCGGCTTTCTGGCTGATTGGTTTTGGTATCATGTTTGGTCAGGGTTCTGGATTGATAGGAACCGTGGATCCGCTGATTCGCAGCGATTACAGTCACATTCTTCCAGCAGGAGTTCCCCTGTGGGCTTATGTGGTATTCCAGACAGTGTTTTGTGCAACTTCGGCAACGATTGTATCAGGAGCCATGGCAGAAAGAACAAAATTCAGTGCCTACTGTGTTTATTCTGCCGCGATTTCCCTTCTGATTTATCCGATTTCCGGACACTGGATCTGGGGCGGCGGATGGCTTGCGCAAATGGGCTTTCATGATTTTGCAGGTTCTACGGCAGTTCATATGGTAGGCGGTATCTGTGCCTTGATTGGAGCGAAAATTCTTGGACCCAGAATTGGAAAATATGATAAGGACGGAAAGCCCTGTGCGATTCTTGGTCATAACCTGACATTTGCTGCTCTGGGTGTCTTTATTCTCTGGTTCTGCTGGTTTGGCTTTAACGGAGCTTCTACTGTCGGAATGGACAGTGATGCCCTTATGGAAACAGCGGGAAGAGTGTTTTTCAACACCAATATGGCGGCGGCGGTGGCCTGCTGTACCACTCTGATTTTTACCTGGATCCGTTATAAAAAGCCGGATGTGTCCATGACGTATAACGCAGCCTTGGCTGGTCTTGTAGGAATTACTGCAGGCTGTGACGCAGTAAGCCCGGTGGGTTCTGCAGTGATTGGGATTGTTTGCGGTATTTTAGTTGTTCTGGCTGTTGAATTTTTTGATAAACTTGCAAAAATTGATGATCCTGTAGGCGCAATTTCCGTCCACTGTGTATGCGGAAGCGTGGGAACCATTCTTACCGGACTGTTTGCAACAGGAGTAACAACACCGGCAGGTCTTTTTTACGGAGGAGGAATGGAACTGCTGAAGATTCAGGTAATTGGAGTTTTGTCAGTTGCCTGCTATGTAGCGGTGGTCATTACCCTGGTTTTTGAGGTTATCAAGCATACCATCGGGCTTCGTGCTGATGCTGAGGATGAGATTGCCGGACTGGATGTTTCCGAGCACGGTCTTCTGACCGCTTATGCAGGCTTTTCCATGCAGCCGGATACAGCGGCGGCAGAGGCGGCCAGCATCCCGTATCCGGAAGAAAAACAGGCTGTTCCGGTTTCTGAGGCTGTTCCAGTAAAGCGGGTAACTGCTCCTGGCGAGGGAGCTCCCAAGTTTACCAAGATTGAAATCATCTGTAAGGAATCGAGATTTGAGGCTCTGAAAAAAGCAATGATGGATCTGGGAATTACGGGAATGACCGTATCTCATGTGCTGGGCTGCGGAATTCAGAAAGGAAAACCGGAATATTACCGGGGCATTCCTGTTGAGGCATCGCTGCTTCCAAAGGTTCAGGTGGATATGGTAATCAGCAAAATTCCTGTTCGAAGTGTTATCGAAGCGGCCAAGCTGGCTCTTTATACCGGTCATATCGGAGACGGAAAGATTTTTGTCTATGATGTGGAAAATGTTGTGAAGGTTCGCACCGGAGAAGAAGGCTTTGACGCCCTGCAGGATGTAGAATAGAGAAAATACGGCGATAAAAGCCAAATAAGAAAAGAAGCACATACAGGCAACCACTTGCAGAAGCTGCAGGTGATTGCCTGTATGAATTACATTGATTTTGGAGGAAACTATCTATGTGTTCAATTATGGGATACTGCGGCGCCAGCGCAGACTATGAGCGATTTATGGAGGGCTTTGAAAAAACGATCTCCAGGGGACCAGATGACAGCCGGGTTGTGGATACGGGAAACGGATATCTGGGTTTTCATCGTCTGGCTATTATGGGACTCACTCCTTCGGGAATGCAGCCTTTTTGCCTGGGCAGCAGCTATGTGGTCTGCAATGGTGAGATTTATGGCTTTGAGAAGCTGAAAAAAGAACTTTCTGATAAATACACCTTTGTGAGTGAGTCTGACTGCGAAGTGCTCCTGCCCATGTACCGGGAATACGGAACTGACATGTTTGCCATGCTGGATGCAGAGTTTGCCTGTATCCTCTACGATGGGGAGACAAATACCTATCTGGCGGCCAGAGATCCTATTGGAATCCGTCCTCTGTATTATGGATATGATGAGGATGGAGTGATTGTTTTTGCCAGTGAAGCAAAAAATCTGACATCGCTGGTGGAGCGGATTATGCCGTTTCCTCCAGGATATTATTATAAGGACGGAGAGTTTGTCTGCTACTGCGATATTTCTCATCCGGAGTCTGCATGCCGGGACGATTTGGAAACTGTTTGCCGAAAAATTCATGATAAACTGACTGCAGGTGTGGAAAAGCGTCTGGTAGCGGACGCAAAGGTAGGCTTCCTCCTTTCAGGCGGACTGGATTCCTCCCTGGTCTGCGCCATTGCAGCCAGAAAAAGCAAGGAGCCAATTCGAACCTTTGCGATTGGCATGAGCGAGGACGCCATTGATTTGAAATATGCGCGGCAGGTGGCTGATTATATTGGAAGTGATCACAGAGAGGTATTTATGACTCCGGAACAGGTGATTTCGGAGCTGGAGCATGTGATTTACCTGTTAGGAACCTATGATATTACTACGATCCGGGCATCTATGGGAATGTATCTGGTGTGCAGAGCCATTCATCAGGAGACAGATATCCGCGTTCTTCTCACAGGAGAAATTTCTGATGAGCTGTTTGGATACAAATATACTGATTTTGCGCCGGATGCAGAGGCATTTCAAAGAGAGTCGGAAAAGCGAATTCACGAGCTTCATATGTATGATGTTCTCCGGGCAGATCGGTGCATTTCCGTCAATTCCCTGGAGGCGCGGGTTCCTTTTGGCGATTTGGACTTTGTAAAATATGTGATGTCAGTAGAGCCGGAATTGAAGATGAATCACTACGGAAAGGGAAAATATCTTCTTCGCCGTGCTTTTCAGGAGGATGGATATCTGCCAGAGGAGATTTTATGGAGAGAAAAGGCAGCGTTTTCCGATGCAGTCGGACATTCCATGGTTGATTATCTGAAAGAATATGCAGAGAAGAAATATACGCAGGAGGAGTTTGAGAAGAAAGCGGCAGAGTATTCTTATGCCCGGCCTTTTACCAAGGAGTCACTGCTGTACCGGGAAATGTTTGAATCTTATTATCCTGGTCAGGCGGAAATGATTGCCGGCTTCTGGATGCCAAACAAGGAATGGAAGGGCTGTGATGTCAACGATCCCTCGGCTCGTGTGCTTTCTAACTACGGAGCCAGCGGGAAATAGCAGCGATGCGGGAATGAGAGTAAAAGAAAGGAAGCAGCAATGACAAAGTATATTTTTGTAACAGGAGGCGTGGTATCCGGTCTGGGAAAGGGAATTACAGCAGCGTCTCTGGGAAGACTTTTAAAGGCGAGAGGGCTGAAGGTGGCGGCACAGAAGCTGGATCCCTATATCAATGTAGATCCGGGAACCATGAGCCCCTATCAGCACGGTGAAGTATTTGTCACAGAGGATGGGGCAGAAACCGATCTGGATCTGGGACATTATGAGCGGTTTATTGATGAGGATCTGAACCGGTATTCTAATCTGACTACAGGAAAGGTCTATTGGAATGTATTGAACAAAGAGCGCCGGGGAGAGTATCTGGGTTCTACGGTGCAGGTGATTCCCCATATTACAGATGAGATTAAGGAGTTTGTATACCGGGTGGGAAAGCAGACAGACGCAGATGTGGTAATTACAGAGATAGGAGGAACCATCGGCGATATAGAGTCCCAGCCGTTTCTGGAAGCAGTGCGCCAGATTTCTCTTGAGGTTGGACGGGAAAACAGCATGTTTATTCATGTGACCCTTGTGCCGTATTTAAAGGGATCCGAGGAACACAAGTCAAAGCCAACCCAGCATTCTGTGAAGGAACTGCAGGGAATGGGGATCAATCCTGACATTATTGTTCTGCGCTGCGATGAACCGCTGGAGGAATCTATTTTTCAGAAAATTTCTCTGTTTTGCAATGTCGGCCAGGACTGCGTTATTGAAAACAGAACACTGCCTAATCTGTATGAAGCTCCTCTGATGCTGGAAAAGCAGAATTTTTCTGATGCAGTGTGCAGAAAACTTCATCTGGATCCGCCAGAAGCGGATCTGCGGGAGTGGGAGCAGCTGGTGGAGAGAATTTGTAATCGGGATCAGGAGGTTTCCATTGGTCTGGTGGGAAAATATGTGAAGCTTCATGATGCTTATCTATCTGTGGCAGAGGCGCTGAACCATGCAGGCTATGCTTATCATTCTCATGTAAGGATCCACTGGATTGATTCTGAATCCATTACCAGGGAAAATGCCGGGGAAATCCTGGCAGGGATGCAGGGAATTCTCATTCCCGGTGGTTTTGGAAGCCGTGGAATTGAAGGCATGATTCTGGCAGCAGAGTATGCCAGAGAGCATAAGATTCCTTATCTTGGTATCTGTCTGGGAATGCAGATTGCTGTAATCGAGTATGCGCGGAATAAAGCAGGACTTCTGGATGCCCACTCCGGAGAGTTTGATGAGCAGTGTGCCAATAAGGTCATTGATTTTATGCCTGGTCAGAGTGAGGATCTGGATAAGGGAGGAACCCTTCGCCTGGGAAGCTATCCCTGTCTGATTCAGGAGAATACAAAAATGGAAGAATGTTATGGCGCCGATCTGATTTATGAACGCCATCGCCACAGGTATGAGTTTAATAATACGTACAGGGAGAAACTGGAGCAGGCAGGTCTGAGAATCAGCGGAACCTCTCCTGAGGGACGGCTGGTGGAGACAGTGGAACTTTCTGATCATCCGTTTTATGTGGGCGTTCAGTTTCATCCGGAGTTTAAGAGCCGTCCCAATGAACCGCATCCCTTGTTTTGCGGTTTCATAGGTGCTGCCTTAAAACAGGACATTAGGAAATAAGATTCAGGAGGGAATCGGATTATGGCTGTTCATGAGGAATGCGGTGTGTTTGGGATCATAAGTCCGAAGCGGGAAGCGGTGGCGGAAATTGTCTACTATGGTTTGTATGCGCTTCAGCACCGGGGGCAGGAGAGCTGTGGGATTGTAGTCAATGATGACGGCATATTTTCATCTTATAAGGATTTGGGACTTGTTAACGAAGTATTTTCGAAGGATATCCTGTCTCATCTGCCGGAGGGAACCATGGCGGTTGGCCATGTGCGATATGGAACTACAGGAGGAAATACACGAAATAATTGTCAGCCCATTGAAGTAAATCACCAGAAAGGAAAAATGGCGCTGGCACATAACGGAAATTTAAGCAATGCGCTGAAGCTGCGGGATCAGCTGGAGCTTTCCGGTGCGATTTTTCATACAACCAGTGATACAGAAACCATTGCCTACATCATTACAAGAGAGAGGCTTCGCACAACCAGTATTGAGGAGGCTGTCAGCAATGCAATGAATGCTTTGGAGGGAGCTTATTCCATAGTTTTAATGTCTTCTGCAAAAATGATTGCAGCGCGGGATCCCTTTGGCTTTCGTCCTCTGTGCTATGGGAAAATGCCGGATGGCTCGTGGGTGGTTGCTTCGGAAAGCTGCGCGCTGTCAGCGATAGGGGCGCAGCTGGTCCGGGATCTGGAGCCGGGAGAAATTCTTGTTTTTCAGGATGGAAAGGTAGTATCCCGCAGAGAACACTGTGGAAAACAGGGGCGAAAAACCTGTATTTTTGAATATATCTATTTTGCAAGGCCGGATTCTGTCATAGACGGGATTTTTGTCCATGAATCCCGAAAAAGAGCAGGGGAACTTTTGGCAGAGGCCTATCCTGTTGAGGCAGATATTGTAATCGGTGTTCCGGACAGCGGACTGGATGCGGCTTTGGGATATGCAGAGGCATCGGGAATTCCTTATGGAATCGGATTGATCAAAAACAAATACATTGGAAGAACTTTTATTTCTCCGGGGCAGAACAACCGTCTGGATCAGGTGCGGATCAAATTAAGTCCGGTGGAAAGTGCAATCCGTGGGCGGAGGGTCATTATTATTGACGATTCCATTGTTCGGGGAACGACAAGCAAAAGGATTGTGAACCTGCTGCGGGATTCGGGTGCCACGGAAATCCACATGAGAATTTCTGCGCCTCCATTTCTTCATCCCTGTTATTATGGAACGGATATTGATTCTGAGGAGAACCTGATTGCCTGCCATCATAGCATGGAGGAGATTGCAGAGATAATCGGAGCGGATTCCCTGGGGTATCTGCCCATGGAATCACTTGATCGTCTGACAGGCGGTGAAAACTACTGCGCAGCCTGCTTTAACGGAGAATATCCTACAGCTGTGCCAGAGGATACCAGAAAAGACCGGTTTGAGCGGAGATTATCCCAGAGGGATTTGTGACAGAAAGAAAAGGAAAGCGAGAGGAAAGCGGAATGATACCCAATACAAATTATAACAATTTAAAAGATTCTTATTTATTTTATCATATCGCCCAGAAAACAGGAGCTTATCTGGAGGAGCATCCGGGTGCGCGCCTGTATCGTATGGGAATCGGCGACGTTTCCCGCCCCCTGTGTGGTGCGGTGATCCGTGCACTTCACGAGGCTGTGGAGGATCAGGCAAAGGCAGCGACTTTTCACGGCTATATGCCAGAGTGCGGAGATCCGGCTCTGCGCCGCAGAATTGCAGAATATTATCAGAACAGGGGCGTCAGCCTTCTGCCGGAGGAGGTTTTTGTATCCAGCGGAGCAAGTGATGAGCTGGGGGATATTCTGGATCTGTTTGGCAGGGACAAGACGGTTTTAATTATGGAGCCGGCCTATCCTGCATATGTGGATGCCAATGTTATGGCAGGAAACAGGATTCTCCATCTTCCGTCGGGAAAGGAAAACGGATTTTTGCCGGTTCCGGATCCTTCGCTTCAGGCTGACATTATTTATCTCTGTTCCCCAAATAATCCTACCGGTGCTGTTTTTGACTGTGAAAAGCTGAAGGTCTGGGTGGACTATGCGCGAAGCACAGATGCAGTGATTCTTTTTGACGGAGCCTATGAAGCTTTTATTGAGGATGAGAGCTTGCCCCACAGTATTTTTGAAATTGATGGCGCAAGGGAGTGTGCAATTGAAATCTGTTCTCTTTCCAAAACAGCAGGATTTACAGGAACGAGATGTGGATATACCGTGATTCCTCGGGAATTGATCCGGGGAGGAATGAATCTGAACCAGATGTGGGTGAGAAACCGTACAACCAAGACCAATGGCGTTTCTTATGTGATTCAAAAGGGGGCAGAGGCAGTGTTTTCGGAAGAAGGACAAAAGCAGATCCGGGAAAATATCAGGATTTACAAGGAAAATGCAGCCTGTCTGATGGATGCCCTGGATCGGCTGGGAATCTGGTACTGCGGTGGAAAAAATGCTCCTTATATCTGGATGAAATGCCCGGATTCCATGGGAAGCTGGGAGTTTTTTGATTATCTTCTTCGGGAGCTTCAGATTGTAGGGACTCCGGGAGCGGGATTTGGCGCCTGTGGGGAAGGGTATTTTCGATTTTCCACCTTTGGCTCTCCGGAAGATACCAGGGAGGCGGCAAGGCGGCTTTTAAGTGCGGAAAAACTGAAGAAAAAATGAACCACAGCGGGATGGAAAAGTACCTTATACTATAGAATGCAGGAGAGGTGCTTAAAACTAGGATACTTCGGAAGCTGAGGGAAGGCGGAAAATAGGGTTGTAGAGAACAATAAATCATGGTAAACTGAGAGAAAATTCAATAAAAACATAATATACAGGGGAGAAGAAGCTATGCCAGTATTTGATTTTAACCACATGCCAGATGAAAAAAAAGACCAGGCAGTGTGTACCTATACAACCTTTCTGTCCAGTGAATCAGAGGCGTCACCAGAGCAGCCGATTTTGATTCTGGATAACCGGGAGAGAAAGTGGGCGCATCATTCTTGCGGGATCTTTACCAATCCTGTAAAGAGAACTTCGTTTGAATTTAAGGAGGAGGACGGTGTGGCTGCAGCGGATATCCGGAAGCTGGATGCCCGTTTTGTAAGCCTTTTGAAGTGGTTGGGTGAAAACCATATTCCAGTGCGCCTTTCTGGAGAAAACAGAGAGGAAGGATACTGTGTCTACCGGATCCGGGAGATTGCCTTTGGCGGCGGAACTAAGCTGTCTGCAGAGGACGGATTTCTGCAGTTTATGATTGAAAGGCTGTTTGCCAGCCCTGCGCCTGCAGAGGAAGCAGGGGAGGAGGAACAGGAAGAGGATGGCGATGACATGAAGCTGACCAGTCTGCAGAGCATTACAGACTTTATGACCTGCGCTGGAAAGACTCTGCCGGACCATATCCGTCTTTGGGCAAGACGGAATCTTGCGGTTGCCCGTTCCAGCGAGGTTTCTCCAGAAGAGCGGCGCCACGCCCAGAGAGCTCTTTCTATTATGATGAATATTCAGTGGAAGAACCACTATTTTGAGTCTATTGATCCGAAAGAGGCCCGCAGGATTTTAGATGAGGAGCTTTACGGACTGGAGCGGGTGAAGCAGAGGATCATGGAGACGATTATTCAGATCAACAGAACTCATACGCTGCCAGCCTACGGGCTTTTGCTGGTGGGGCCTGCGGGAACAGGAAAATCTCAGATTGCATATGCGGTTGCCAGGATTTTGAAGCTTCCCTGGACTACTCTTGATATGAGCTCTATCAGCGATCCGGAGCAGCTGACTGGAAGCTCCAGAGTTTATGCCAATGCTAAACCGGGCATAATTATGGAGGCATTTTCTATGGCAGGAGAATCCAATCTGGTGTTTATTATTAATGAATTGGATAAGGCTACATCTGCCAGAGGAAGCGGAAATCCGGCGGACGTGCTTCTGACACTTCTGGATAACCTGGGCTTTACTGACAATTATATGGAGTGTATGGTGCCTACCATGGGCGTGTATCCCATAGCAACAGCAAATGATAAATCACGAATCAGCGCACCTCTCATGTCGCGGTTTGCTGTGATTGACATTCCTGACTATACGGCAGAGGAGAAAAAGATTATTTTTTCTCGATTTGCGCTTCCTAAGGTACTCCGCCGCATGAGCTTAAGGCCGGAGGAATGTGTGATGACAGAAAGCGGACTGGATGCAGTCATCCATAGATTTGAAAATACCAGTGGTATCCGGGATTTGGAGCAGGCGGCAGAGCATCTTGCAGCCAATGCCCTGTATCAAATTGAGGTGGACGGTGTGTCCTCAGTGGAATTTGACAGGGAGAAGGTGGAAATTCTGCTGGGAGAAGACTGAGTTTGGGAATGGACTAAAAAAGCCTTGAAGCTACGGTTTTAAAGTAAACCGTAGCTTCAAGGCTTTTTAGTGGAGCTGAGGGGAATCGAACCCCTGTCCGAAAACCAATTCCCTGTTCTTCTACTATCATAGTCGGTTATTTGACATTCCCTCTGCCGCACGGGAACAGACACTCTTGCGGTTTCAGTAGCTTCATCATACGCCCATACACGCAAAGCTTAATGTATGTCGTTTCTCACATCGTCGATGCCAGATTCTTAATGTGTGAGTGCACTAAGGCTGACAGCAGCCATTAGGCTGCGTATGCTAAATTATCTTCAGCGTTTAATTTTAATTTTGCCATTTGACGCATTGCATGCGGATAGCTTCACCAGCTGCATGACCCCCGTCGAAACCAGTACAACCCCTTACTGGATCACCGCGACTCATCGGTGAACTTAAATTATAGCTTATGGAAAACAAACTGTCAATGGGGTTTTGGACTCTTTTCAGAATTTTGGACTCTTTTCAGAATTTTTCAGAACTTTAAAATAAAATAAAAAGGGAGAGGCAAAGCAAACTGGCCTTGTCATAAACTTTGAAAATGGCTATTTTCAATCAATCCACTTTTCTGTATACTCCTGGTATTAAGAGTTTCAGGAGGAGTTTTGATGATGAAAAGAATTGTAACCTTACAGGATATTTCCTGTGTGGGACGCTGCTCCATTACAGTAGCGCTTCCTATTATATCAGCAATGGGAGTAGAATGCGGGATTCTTCCTACAGCAGTACTTTCTACGCACACGATGTTTCAGACCTATACCTGCAAGGATTTGTCAGATCAGATTGAGCCGATTTCGGATGCATGGGAAAAGGAACAGGTAAGCTTTGACGGAATTTATACGGGATATCTGGCATCTGGAGAACAGTGCCATCAGGTATGCGATTTTTTTGATCGGTTTTCCGGCAGGTCATCCGGGAAAAGAAGCATGGTTATTGTAGATCCGGCTATGGCAGATAATGGAAAGCTCTATGCAGCCTTTGATGAAGCTTTTCCAGCTGAAATGGCTAAGGTATGTGCAAAGGCTGATGTGATTCTCCCCAATATGACAGAAGCTAGTCTTTTGACGGGACTTCCTTATAAAACAGAGCAGGATCCGGCCTATATCCGCCAGCTTCTGGAAGCACTTCTGGAGCTTGGCTGCGGCACAGCGGTTCTGACTGGCGTCAGTTATGAGCCGGGAAAACTGGGGGTAGCTGCTTTGGACCGGGACGGGAATGAATTTTCGTATTTCACACGCAGATGTGAACAGAGCTATCATGGAACGGGAGATATTTTTTCTTCTACTGTTGCAGGGGGGATTATGCGGGGAATGAGACTGAAAGATGCTCTGGCCCTGGCTGCAGATTATGTGGTGCGCTGCATTGAGGCAACGGCTGCTTCTGACAGTGCCAGATGGTATGGGACAGAATTTGAATCCCAGATTCCCTGGCTGTGCAGGGAGCTGGAGGAACGGCTGAGACGGGGCTGAGTACTGCGGAAAAATTTCATTAAACATTTAAGAAAAACTTTCGGATATGGTTCTTGCATTCCAGAAGATGAATGATTAAAATAGGATTATCAGACAGGAAAATTGACAAATATTTTTAATTAAGGAGGCAGGAGTGAAATGGCTTTTTACTATGATGAACCATCCAGAACCTTCAGTGAGTATCTGTTGATTCCCGGTTATTCGTCCAAGGAATGTGTTCCCTCGGCAGTCAGCCTGAAGACGCCGCTGGTGAAGTTTAAAAAGGGAGAAAAACCGGCGATTTCCGTTCACATCCCCATGGTTTCCGCAATTATGCAGTCTGTATCAGACGACCGACTGGCTGTAGCCTTGGCCCAGGAGGGAGGGCTGTCTTTTATTTACGGCTCCCAGCCAGTAGCAAAACAGGCAGAGATGGTACGGAAGGTAAAGCGTTATCGGGCCGGATTTGTAGTAAGTGATTCTAATGTTTCTCCGGATATGACTCTGGAGGATGTTCTTCAGCTCACCGAAAAAACAGGACATTCTACTGTGGCGGTAACGGAAGATGGAAGTGCCGGCGGAAAGCTTCTCGGCATTGTAACCAATAAAGATTATCGGGTGAGCCGGATGACGCCGGACACCAAGGTCAGCACGTTTATGACAAAGCTGGAGGATCTTGTTTATGGGACAGAGGATTTGACCTTGAAGGAGGCCAATGACATTATCTGGGAACACAAGATTAACTGCCTGCCCCTTGTAGACAAGGATCAGAACCTGGTCTATCTGGTATTCCGAAAGGATTATGATACGCACAAGAAAAATGAAAATGAGCTGATTGATGATTCCAAACGTTATATGGTAGGCGCAGGCATCAACACCCGGGATTATGCCGAAAGAGTTCCAGCTCTTTTGGAGGCGGGAGCAGATGTGCTCTGCATTGACAGCTCAGAAGGATATACGGAGTGGCAGAAGATTACCATTGATTATATCCGTGAGCACTACGGAGACAAGGTAAAGGTCGGAGCTGGAAACGTTGTGGACGGCGAGGGCTTCCGCTTCCTGGCTGAGGCCGGAGCAGATTTCGTCAAGGTTGGGATCGGCGGCGGAGCCATCTGCATTACGAGAGAGCAGAAGGGAATTGGCCGCGGGCAGGCCACAGCGCTGATTGAGGTGGCAAAGGCACGGGACGAGTATTACAAGGAAACGGGTATTTACGTGCCTATCTGTTCGGATGGAGGAATTGTCCATGATTATCATGTGACCCTGGCTCTTGCCATGGGGGCTGATTTTATTATGCTGGGACGGTATTTTGCCCGCTTTGATGAAAGCCCTACCAAGAAGGTGAATGTGAACGGAAGTTACATGAAGGAATACTGGGGAGAGGGAAGCGCCCGGGCCAGAAACTGGCAGAGATACGATATGGGAGGCGATAAAAAGCTGTCCTTTGAGGAAGGTGTGGATTCCCTGGTTCCCTATGCAGGAAGTTTGAAGGACAATGTAAGCCTGACTCTCAGCAAGGTGCGCTCTACCATGTGCAACTGTGGAGCATTGACGATTCCGGAGCTGCAGAAAAAGGCAAAGATTACGTTGGTATCGGCAACCAGTATTGTAGAGGGCGGAGCCCATGATGTTATGCTGAGAAATAATCTGCACAATTAAGGAAAACGAAAATCCGATACAGATTTTTTGGAGAAACAGTTACAGGATAACAGGGGAGAAATAAGGCTATGGACATAATGATCAGAGAATATAGAAGAGCAGATTTACCTTTCATGACAGAAATATGGAACCAGATTGTCGGAGAGGGGAATGCATTCCCCCAGGAGGAGATGCTCAGTGAAGCAGAGGCAGAAGCTTTTTTTGCCGGACAGACCTGCTGTGGAGTGGCTCAGGACACAGAGTCTGAACGGATTCTTGGCCTATATATTCTGCATCCTAATAATGTGGGGCGCTGCGGCCATATCTGCAATGCCAGTTATGGGGTAAGCGCGGACAGCAGAGGGCTTCACATTGGAGAGCGGTTGGTAAAGGACTGCATGAAAAGAGCAAAGGAGCAGGGATTTCGCCTGCTCCAGTTTAATGCAGTAGTGGCGTCCAATATCCATGCCCGCCATTTATATGAGCGTCTGGGCTTTGAACAGCTGGGAATCATTCGGGGCGGATTCCGGATGCCGGACGGCTCTTATGAAGATATCTGTCCCTACTGGCGGGCACTTTGATAGGAAAACCAGAAGATATTCCAGCCGTCCTGGCAGTCTACGCCGTAGGCCAGGTGATGGGCCTCCAGGATGGTGCTGACAATGGAAAGGCCGATTCCCGTTCCCAGACGCCTGCCGCTTTGATGCTGACTGCGCTGATATCGTTCCCAGATGATTTTTCGATCCTCTTCGGGAATGGGAGGGCCGGGATTGGCTATGGAAATTCGGCAGCTGTCAGCTGTGATTCGGATGCATTCGCCGTCTGCGGTGTGATTAATGGCATTATTTAAAAGATTTCTGATTACCTGATTCATCTTGGAGGCATCCGCCTCTGTCAGGAGCTCTTCCTGCATGCATTCCAATTCCAAAGTAATATGATGATCCTGAGCCAGAGACTGGTACCAGGCAATTGCTGATTCCAGAAGCTCGCAAAGGTTCAGTCTTTCTTTTTTCAGCTGACAGTATCCTGCCTGAAGCTGGGAATAGTCCAGAATATCGCTGACCATGCGGCTCATTCGGTTGGCTTCCCGGATGATCAGGTTGAGATCCTCTGTTCGCTGTTCCTCCTGCTTCCAGGTAATATCACGGACCATTTCTGCATAACCGCCAATCAGAGCCAGAGGCGAGCGCAGCTCGTGAGAGACATTGGCAATGACCTCCTTGCGAAGCACGTCTAGCCGCTGAAGAGCATATCGAAGCTGGACAACAGACTGAGAGAGCTGTCCCAGTTCATCTTCGCGGTGGAACGGAGGAACTTCCGTAAAGTCGTTTTTTGTAAGCCGTTCCACAGAATCACGAATTTGGCCAATAGGGCGGGTAAAATGCCTGGAAAAAACAGCAGCCAGAAGTGAGGCTGTTAAGGTTAGGAGAACGGTCAGGACGATCAGCTGCTGTCTGTTAAAATCCATTACGGTTTTTGTCATCAGCATAGTTCGAATTAAAAGAAAACATTCGCTGCCATTCCAGGTTACAGGAAAGCCCATTTCGTAGCCTATTACATGGCGGCCCTGACGCAGAACCTGCTGGTAAGGCTGGTCTATTGCGGGAAACGGCAGCTCCTTCTTTTCAGCAGGAAAACGGTTCCTGAAAAACTCCTCACGGCGATCGGTGCTGCTGACTGGATGACCAGCGGAATACATTTCTAAAAGTCGTCCTTCTTGGCTGATTAAAAACAGTTCACTGTTTCCATGACTTAAAAAAGAAAGCAGGTGCGGATCCTTTCCGATATCTTCTTCAGCAAGACTTTCCAGGATGCCTGCAGTTCGCTGTCGGGTGTCCTTTAGAGATGCCATGGCATAATTTTGTTCAAACAGGCCGATTTGCGCCACCCACATAAAACCGATGGCAAGGAAAACGAGAACCATCATCATGGCCCACAGGCGGAAGACAAGATGGCTTCGAAGTGCTTGTATTTTAGTTTTCATCCACGTATTCAAATCGATACCCCACTCCCCAGACAGTCTGAATAAGTTTCCGGTACGGGCCAAGGTGCTCTCGCAGTGATTTAATATGGGTATCAACGGTACGGTTGTCTCCGTAGTAGCTGTAGCCCCATACTGTTTCTAAAAGCTTTTCCCGGCTCAGTACAATTCGCTGGTTCTGGGCCAGCTTTAAAAGGAGATCAAATTCCTTAGGCGGCAGGCGCAGCGGAATGGAATCCAGAGTAATTGTTCGTGATTTCGGTTCAATGCAGAGCTTGCCAAACTGAAGAACGTCATTGTGCTCCAGGGAACCCTCTGTGCGGCGCAGGACAGCGGCAATCCGCGCCATCAGCTCTTTGGGGCTGAAGGGCTTGGAAACATAATCATCGACTCCAAGGTGAAAGCCAAGAAGCTTGTCGTATTCCTCATCCCGGGCAGTCAGCATAATAACGGGAATCTGACTGAATTTACGGATGCCGGCCAGGGTTTCAAAGCCGTCCGGTCCCGGCATCATTACATCAAGAAGGACCAAGTCAAAATTCTGCTGCCGCAGAGCCTCGATAGCGGCTGCTCCACAGTCGGCTTCCTCACACTGGTAGCCTTCCATATCTGCGTAGGTGCGAACCAGTCTCCGCAGATGAAGATCGTCATCAGTTATCAATAAACGTGGCATAACTGTCTCCTTTTTTCTTTTAGTGTACCTTAGGCGTTTGCGAAACGCCAAAAGCCGCATAAATACAGCA
>UMFI01005657.1_pt1 | contig 38149 bp, 32 predicted proteins | sample 1964951 | NCBI WGS metagenome assembly UMFI01 (sample SAMEA4836040, study PRJEB28245) | human gut metagenome | biome: gut microbiome; material: fecal sample | place: Denmark | collected 2008 | reverse complement strand
AAATTCATGTGACAGATGGCATCTATCCTTTGAATAACATAAAACATCATAGATGGTCATTGCTTCATTATGATTGGCTTCATGAACTGTCTCAAAATCATTATCAGACCACTGAACACCTCCCGTTTTTCGATTAATACGATAGGTACGGTTAATAAAAGTAATATATAACCAGTGAGAATTGTGATTCAATGAATATTTATGTATCATTGTAACCTGATCATATTGCAGAAAAACATGTGACATAGAAATTTTGGTTTTATCATAATTAGTGATAGCTTTCGTCATATATCCCTCCAAGAATATTTTTACCATAGTTATCTATAAAATAGACTAATTGGTCTATAAAGTCAATACTTCTTGCGTACCAAATAAAAATTAATGCACATGAAAAGTAAATGATAAATTGAAAATGCAAAATTTTTATTTATTGAAATCCAGATGGAATACAGATGCCAGATGGCGATATCGTTCATATAATATATGTGAAAATGAAGAATAAACATAATACTATGACTTCTGCATCATCTGTAAAAACATATATGAAAGAAGTTAAAAATCTTGACAAACAAATCTTTAAATGTGATAATAACGCCAGAGATAGTATTTGAACTCAAAACTATACTCTGGCTGAAATCACTGGAATCTTATATAGAATTTATAATTTATGATGTAAACGTCAAAAGTATAAAAAGATAAGAGCCTGTATTGTGTATTTAAGAAAAACAGGACTCGGATATACAGGAAATCAATCAGAAGTGTTTGGGGTCGGAGTGCGTCCTTAAATGCTTTTTTTATTTCCTTATGGGAAAGGATTATATAAGATGACAATAGAAATGTTAAAAGGAAAAATCCACAGAGCAACCGTTGTTCAGGCGGAACTGGACTATGTAGGAAGTATTACTGTGGATGAAGAGTTGCTTGAAGCTGCAAACATACTGGAATATGAGAAAGTCCAGATTGTAGATGTAAATAATGGCAGCAGATTCGAGACATACACCATAAGCGGGGAACGCGGGAGCGGTATGATCTGTCTGAATGGAGCAGCAGCAAGATGTGTAAGTACAGGTGATAAGATTATTATTATGGCATATGCACAGTATGAGCCGGAAGAGGCACGTACACATAAACCTGCAGTTGTATTTGTAAATGAAGAGAATAAAATCAGTAGAGTAACCAATTATGAGAAACATGGCTTATTAAAAGACATGGAAGAGTAAGGCTGAGAAGTCAGGCGAAGCAATAGGATTAACAATATTGCAAGTAAGAGGAAAGTGAATTTCAGAAAAGAGGCTATCTCTGAGATTATAAAATCAGGACATCAGTGGAATGTAACTGAAGAAAGAGGAGCAAACGATGCAGGTAACAAAAACAATAGAAGAAACAAGAAAACAAATTAAAGCATGGAAAAAAGAAGGAAAGACTGTGGGACTTGTTCCGACAATGGGATTTCTTCATGAGGGGCATGCAAGTCTGATTAAAAAATGCAGAGAAGAAAATGATATCGTAGTTGTATCAGATTTTGTAAATCCAACCCAGTTTGGACCGACAGAAGATTTAGAGGCATATCCAAGAGATTTTGAGCGTGACAGCAAACTCTGTGAAAGCCTTGGTGCAGATATGATTTTCTGTCCGGAACCATCAGAAATGTACCATGACCCGCATGCTTTTGTAAGTATCGATACATTATCTGAAACCCTTTGTGGAAAAACCAGACCGATTCATTTTAAAGGTGTTTGCACGGTTGTGTCTAAGTTATTTCATATCGTAGCACCGGACAAGGCATATTTCGGACAGAAAGATGCACAGCAGCTGGCAATTATCCGCAAAATGGTAGAAGATTTAAATTTTGACATTGAAATTGTGGGCTGCCCGATTATCCGTGAAGAGGACGGACTTGCAAAATCTTCCAGAAATACTTATTTAAGTAAAGAGGAAAGAAAAGCAGCTCTTTGCCTGTCAAGAGCAGTAAAAGCAGGGCAGGAAATCATTCAGACAGGAATGATGGCAGAAGAACTTCTTGGAAAAATGCGTGCAGTAATCGAAGCAGAACCACTTGCAAAAATTGATTATGTTTCTGTTGTAGATGCACTGACAATGCAGCCGGTAGAAAAAATTGACAAAAATGTACTCGTAGCAATGGCAGTATATATTGGAAAAACCAGATTGATTGACAACTTCAGCTACGAGGTATAATGCATGAAAAATATTTTAAATAAAATCGGAAAAGTCAGTAGTTTTGCATCCAGATATATTGGAATTATTATTATTGCATTTTCCTGCCTTGCATTTTTCTGGCGGGATGGATTTGCATGGATGACAAATTATACATCAGTATTTTTAGGCGTCATTATGTTTGGAATGGGTCTTACGATACGGATGAATGATTTTAAAGTGGTATTTTCCAGACCAAAAGAAGTGATTATTGGTGCGGTAGCGCAGTATACAATTATGCCATTGGCTGCATGGGTGCTTTGCAAAGTGATGCATCTTCCGGCAGATTTGGCATTGGGAGTAATTTTGGTGGGCTGCTGCCCGGGCGGAACAGCAAGCAATGTCATTACCTATATTGCTGGGGGAGATGTGGCACTTTCTGTGGGAATGACGATTGTGTCCACTTTGGCAGCACCGCTTATGACACCATTTCTGGTCTATGTACTGGCAGGAGCATGGGTAGAAGTTTCTTTCTGGGCAATGGTATTGTCCGTGATTAAAGTTATTCTTGTGCCGGTATTGCTTGGAATTTTACTGAGAAGTCTTGCAGGGGAGCATGTAGATAAGGTGTCTGATGTTATGCCGTTTATTTCTGTTATCGCTATTGTAATGATTATTGGAGGAATCGTAGCGGTAAATGCAGAGAAAATCTTAAGTTGTGGAGTGCTTGTACTTGTTGTAGTAGCAATTCATAATTTCTTTGGAATGATGCTTGGACTTCTTGTCGCAAAGATTTTTCATGTGGAATATTCCAGGACAACTGCGATTGTAATCGAAGTGGGAATGCAGAACAGTGGACTTGCAGTGTCACTTGCTGCTGCAAATTTTGCAGGAAATCCACTGGCAACACTTCCGGGAGCAATTTTCAGCGTATGGCATAATATTTCCGGTTCGATTTTTGCAAGTATCAGACGTTCGGGTACAGAGAGAAGAGAGAAAGCAGTAGGGAGTAGAAAAATAGATTTTGTATAAATTTGGAAAACCTGTAGAATTTTTGTTCTATGGGTTTTTCTTTTTTTTGAAGCTGTTGTAGTTGGAATATAGCGAGAGTTTATTGTATAATAATGGCTTAAGATAATTAGATATTTTAGGGATGAAGATAAAGCACAGTTTTTGTAGCAAAAATTCTGTCCCTGTGATAATAAAGGTGAAAAAGAACATGGAATTTAATACTTTTTAGACTGAGAAATTGTGGCATCTTATGTACTTAAATATAGAAGAAAAATATCTGGAACAAAGAGGGAAAACTTTGGATTCAACGCAGGTGCGTCTGCAGATGATGATGCAGTACATCCATGAAAATTATAAGGAGAAGATTTCGCTGGAAAACATCTCAAATCATGGAATGGTTAGTAAAAGCACCGCGCTCAATCTGTTTCGGAGATATCTGAATGATACGCCAATCCACTATCTGCTTCGATATCGTCTGCAGGAGGCTGCAAAATTACTTGTTACGACGGAAAAGAAAATAGCAGTGATTTCGGAATGTAGTGGATTTGATAATGTATAATATTTTTGTAAGATGTTTAAAAAATATTATAAGATGACTCCAACAAAATATCGGAGAAAAAAAACAGGAGAGTAGGGTTATGAAAAAACAGTTAAATTACGCAGACATTCTAAAAGAAGTGATAATTCTGACTTGGGCTGTAGCAATTATTGGAGCGGCAGTTTATTTCTTTTTAGTGCCAAGTCATACGTCTGTAAGTAGTATTTCGGGTCTTGGTATTGTGTTATCTAATTTTGTGCCATTACCGTTATCTGCCATTACGATGATTTTAAATGTGGTACTTCTGATTATTGGATTTTTTACCTGTGGACGAGAATTTGGTGCGAAGACAATATATACTAGTATTATGTTACCATTATTTATTGGTTTGTTTGAAAAAATTGCACCGAATTTTAAATCATTGACAAACAGTCAGGAATTAGATGTGCTTTGCTATATTTTAGTAGTCAGCGTAGGACTCAGTATTCTTTTTAATAGAAATGCTTCTTCTGGCGGGCTTGACATTGTGGCAAAGATTATGAATAAGTATTTGAATATGGAACTTGGAAAGGCAATGTCGCTTTCTGGAATGTGTGTGGCACTTTCGGCAGCATTAGTGTATGACAAAAAGACGGTAGTTTTAAGTATTCTTGGAACTTATTTTAATGGAATTGTATTGGACCATTTTATTTTTGACTATAATATTAAACGGCGTGTCTGTGTCATTACAGAAAAAGAAGAAGAACTGCGTAAATTCATCATCGAAGATTTACATAGTGGAGCAACCATTTATGAAGCAACCGGTGCTTATAACATGAAAAAACGAAATGAGATTATTACCATTGTGGATAAAACAGAATATCAGAAATTGATGAGTTATATCAGTCATCAAGACCCAAAAGCATTTGTAACGGTCTATAATGTATCAAATATGCGGTATCAGCCAAAGCGGTAGAACTATATGTTTAAATAGAATAAAAAGGGGTTGTTTCATTAATTTTTCGATTAATGAGATAACCCCTTATTCTATATCATCTTCATCCTCAATAGAGTAATTATTAAGCTCAGGAAAATCAAGAAATTCGCTTAAAGTCATATTAAAAACATTTGCGATTTTATGAAGTGTACGAACTTTAGGATTCTTGCTTGTTCCACGCAAAATGTTATCTACAGTAGATTGTTTTAAACCTGCTAATGTAGCAAGTTTATTTTAGGAATGGTAGTTTGAAGTATGGTATGTTAGAATAAAATTATATTAAAATCAAGAAGGAGAAGTTGGATGAAAAAAGGAAAAGGAATTGCGTTATTGCCAATCGGTGTATTTCTTGTATTATATCTCGGTCTTGGAATTTTATTTGAGTATGTGATGAAAATTCCGATGGGATTTTATAATGTGCCGATTGTAGTTGCATTTCTTGCTGCAATTCTTGTAGCATGTCTGCAAAATCGGGAGTTGAGTTTTGATAAGAAACTGGAAGTTATGGCACAGGGAGTCGGAGATAAAAATATTATCACGATGCTTTTGATTTTTCTGGCAGCAGGTTCTTTTGTCGGTGTTGTCGGAAGAAGCAGTGCGGAGAGTGTGGCATATTTTATGTTGAGTCTGATTCCGGCAAGGTTCTCAGTAGCCGTATTATTTGTAGTTGCCTGTTTTGTATCAGTGGCAATGGGAACTTCGGTTGGAACGATTACTTTGTTGACTCCGATTGCGGCAGCAGTTTCGCAGGCGTCAGGATTTAATCTGGCATTTTGTGTGGCGTCCGTTATGGGAGGAGCAATGTTTGGAGACAATCTTTCATTTATTTCTGATACAACGATTGCCGCCTGTAATGGACAGGGCTGTGAAATGAAAGATAAATTCCGTGAAAATTTCTGGATTGCATTTCCGGCAGCAGTAGCAACACTGATTTTGATTTTGGTTTTATCTTTTCAGACAGAAATTCAGGGACATGTCAGCCAGTCTTATCATCTGGTTCAGGTACTGCCTTATGTACTGGTATTAATTGGAGGAATTATTGGAATTAATGTATTTGTCGTGCTTTTGACAGGTATTGTTTCCGGGGCATTTATTATGCTGATAGGCGGACATACAACGCCGGTTGATTTACTTACCAACATGGGTTCTGGAGTATCCGGAATGTTTGAGACCTGCATGGTAGCAATTTTAGTGGCTGCAATGTGTGCATTAATTCGAGAATATGGTGGATTTGATGCTCTGCTTAGCTGGATTCATAAAATTTTCCGAGGAAAAAAAGGCGGTCAGATTGGAATGGGACTTTTGGTTGGAACGATGGATATTGCAACGGCAAATAATACCGTAGCGATTGTCATGGCGAACCCAATCGCAAAAGAGATGGCAGAGGAGTATGGAATTACTCCAAGAAAGACAGCTTCGATTCTGGATACGTTTTCTTGTATTTTTCAGGGAGTCATTCCTTACGGTGCGCAGATGCTGGTAGCAATTTCAGCGGTAAATGAACTGGGTGGAGAAATTTCTGCATTTCAGATTATGCCGAAATTGTTTTATCCGATGTTACTTCTGCTTAGTTCTGTTTTTGCAATTATGAGAAGTAAAAAAGTGTGAAGTAAAATGTGAAACCGCATAGATTTCTAAGTGTACGCTGACTGGAATGTTTTATTTTTCAAAATTTTTTCAAAAAATACTTGACCTTCCACCTTATGGAAGTCGTATAAACAAGGTACAGACAAAGAAACAACGCAGACAGATTTTCAAAAAATGTCGGAAGAGAAGGGACGGAATAAAAATGAAAATCAAACAGGTGGAAGAACTGGTAGGGATTACAAAAAAGAATATTCGTTTTTATGAATCACAGGGACTTCTTGATGTGGAACGTGCGGAAAACGGATATCGGGAATATCACAAAGAAGATATTGCCAGACTTCAGGAAATTAAGTTATTTCGGAAAATGGATCTCTCTATTGAAGAAATGAAAGCTCTTTTTGAAAAGAAGAAAAGCCTGCAGATTTGCCTTGAACAGCATTTAAAAGAACTGGAATATCGCAAAGAAGGACTTACGAAAATGCAGGATATCTGTGAACGCCTCATCTCGGAACATCAATCTTTGGAAACTCTAAATGCGGAAGAATGTCTGGAAGAAATTGAACAGATGGAGAAAGAGGGTGCAAAGTTTATGAACGTAAACAAAATGGATGTTCATAAGAAAAAAAGAAAAGGTGCAATCATTGGGGCAGTGGTTATGACTGTACTTATGGCACTTACCATTGGATTTATGCTGTGGGGAAATTCGCAGGACCCAATACCATTTGGGCTTTTGGTATTTTTAATTGCAATACCTGTGGCATTGATAATTGGACTTTGGATTGCACTTGCAGGCAGAATGAAAGAGATTGAAGGAGGAGAAGATGATGAAGCTTCTAAGTATTGAATATATTCCGGGAGTGGAATTTGAAGCGCTGGGAATCGTAAAAGGAACGGTTGTACAGACAAAAAATGTGGGAAGAGATTTTATGGCAGGAATGAAAACTCTTGTCGGTGGAGAAATCGTAGGTTATACGGAAATGCTCAACGAAGCAAGACAGATTGCAACGAAGCGTATGGTGGATGAAGCAAAAGAGATGGATGCCGATGCGGTTATCGGTGTGAAATATGGTTCTTCACAGGTTATGGCTGGAGCAGCAGAAGTGATTGCTTATGGAACGGCTGTGAAATATAAATAAATAGTGCAATTAAAATAATAAATTAATTGACACCATATATGATATCACCTATGATGATGCTGTGTTTTTTAAGTAAAAAGAAATCCCTGAAGAGAAAGAATAACATTTCTCTTCAGGGATTTTTTGAAAATTTAATACCATCTCGTCATTGGCAAATCATTATTCACATCATTGGTAAATAAAATCTGGCTCAAATCAATAATGCCATTTTGGAAAGTAGCAGCGCAGGCGCATAAATACAATTCCCACATACGGGCAAATTTTTCATCGAACATTTCTACCACTTCTGCTCTATGAGCCTGGAAGTTTTTATTCCATTCAAGAAGCGTCTTATTATAGTGTCTGCGGAGACTTTCTACATCAATTGTATAAAAACGCATGTCACCGGCAATCTGAATAATTTCACGAAGACTTGGAATAACTCCGCCCGGGAAAATGTATTTTTTGATCCATGCATCTCCAGGATGTTCCTGCAGGGCACTGATATAGTGGAGAAGGAATAATCCGCCCGGTTTTAAAACACTTTTTACACAGGACATAAATTCTTCATAGTTGCCACGTCCAACGTGTTCCAGCATACCGACGCTGACAATTCGGTCAAATTTTCTTTTAGATTTTGGAAGATCACGATAGTCAAGTAAATGAACTTCCAGCAGATTTTCTAAATGTTCTTCATGAATTCGTTCCTCAAATTTTTTCTTTTGTTCCTGGCTCAATGTGATTCCCACACCGCGAACATGGTATTTTTTGGCGGCTTCAATTAATAAGAAGCCCCATCCACATCCAATATCACAGAGCGTCATTCCTTCTTTTAAATATAATTTCTCCAAAATTCGGTCAACTTTGTTGCACTGCGCATCGTATAAAGTATCGGTATCTTTGGAAAAATATCCACAGGAATAACTCAAAGTGTCGTCGAGCCATAATTTATAAAAGTCATTTCCGATATCGTAGTGAGAAGAAACTTCTTCTTTTTGCGTCTTTTTAGAAAGAGAAGGGAAAATAAGATGTTTTAATTTTTTAGAGTCTGTTGAAAATTTTCCAAGCTGACCTAAGAACATGTTTAGGGCATTATATAAATCACCCTCGATTTCAATATCACCGTTCATATACGCTTCGCCTAAGGCAATAGAAGTGCTGGTAAGCAAATCAGACATGCTTGGCACTTTGTGAAAGAAAACAGAAAATGTAGGCTCCCCTTTTCCAATTTGATAGGTGTGATCTTGTGTTTTGATTGTAAAAGGTACAGAGTCAAATTTTTCCATGAAGTTAATAAATTGTTGTTCAAACATTCTAAAAAGTCTCCTATCTATGTTTTGCTGTTTTATAAATGATAAGGGAATATCGTATGGTATATGTCGCAGGCAGCATATAGGATATGAGGTTCCTTTATTTTTTATGTATTCTACCACTGGTAATACCAAAAAGTCAAATGGTAATGTCAAAAAAAGAGTAAAAAAATCCGTGTGTCTCCTAAAAAAGAGGCACACGGATTTTGATATGGTGTAAAAAGCTTAATGCATTGAAGAAAGAAAAGATTGCATTCAATTTACAAAATGCAATCCTTTTTTTGTACATTCCAATATGGGACTATTTTAAAATATGAATCAATACAAACTTATATTTACATTCCAAAATGTAACACATATATTGTAACCGAAAAAATAAAAAAAAGAAAGTCTTTTTTAATCACTCATTTTTTAATCCTATAAGATTGTATTGTTTTGAGTAAATTATTGACTTTTTACAAACCTAGTGATATTATGAAGAAAAAAATAATAGTCCTTTCGGAAAAAAGAAAAGAGGAAAACAACTATGACCGAATTAAATCTAGAGTTTGAAGTTGAAAATCCAGAACTTCCATTGGAGATGGACCGTATAGGTTTGAGTTTTTTAAAAGCTTCTGCCAAAAATTATTCATCCGAGTGGTTTGAGGAGCTTTATACGAAAAAGAAATCTGTAATCAAAACCTACAGTTGGTCGTTTTTTTTACCAGAAGCCAGATTTGAAACTGAAACAATCCGAATAAGGGGAAATAAATTTTTTATATCGTTTTCGGATGCGAATATGGCGGAGCTGTTAAAGTTTTATAATGCGTTTAGTTTGATGAAGAATAAATCACATCCGATGAATAAAAATTCTATGAAATTAGTAGCAATAAAAGCGCGAAACCTGCCAGAAATCAAAGATACTGAACTTATTATAAAAATGCAAAGTTCTTTGATTGTAAGAAAACATAATTCAGAGGATAACACAGATATTTATTATACTTGTGAAGATGCAGAGTTTCCTTCTATGGTGAAGGAAAATTTAAAAGTGTTTCTAGAAAAGCTGAATATTGATATGGATATCAGTGGTTTTTCTATTACTCCGTTAAAGGGGAAGAAGGTGGTTTCAAAAGTAATGTCACGTTATACGGACCAGAGCATAGGAATTTATAAGTTAACTGGAAATCCGGAGCTGTTAAATTTATTATATGTAGCAGGACTGGGAAGCAGACGAAGTGAGGCACATGGAAAATTTTCTATTTTATTCTAAATTTTCTTAATTCAGAAAGGGGATGGTTTGGTGGAACGCTATGTAATTACAATGGGCGATTTTTTGAAGAACGCCGGAATTGTAGGGATGAAGTACCTGTTGGAAACAGCAGGTGCTCAAAGAGATGTGGATTATGGAATCACAGAAGATGCACAGGGATTGTGGATTAATCGTAAATTCGCAGAAGATGCAAAGTGGACGGATATGGCTTTTAAGGCATTTGTTGAATATTTCGGTTCATCTACGGTGTATCAGGGAGTAATAGACAGAATAGGACGATGCTTGGGCAAAATTACTCTGGGAAAGTGGAATCCAGAAAAAGCAGAGAAAGAAGATTTAAAATTTATCAATGATAAACTGCTTTCGAATAGTTATCAGGCTGGGTTTGGAAACATCAAAGATAAGATTGAAGCACCAGATGTTTATTTAAAATTAAAGAAAGAAAAGTTGAGTGATAAACTGCCAGTAGAAGAACTTCAGAATCGTTTGAGCGAATTAAAGGAATTTCTCAAACAGCCAAAATGTAAGGAAACTTTTATTATGAAAAGTGTAGTGTATACGTATATCAATCGCTTTTGGGATGGAAAATGTTTTTTACTGCGGGCAAATGCAAAAAAAGATATGTGGGAACTATTTGAAAAAGATTTTTCAGAACCATTTCGGAGTTATTTGAAAGCAGACCATAAAAAAGCAAAAGATTTATGCATAGACTGTGGTGAGCCAATGAATACAAAAGAAAAGGTTTCTATCGCATTTATGAATGAAATAGGAGATGATTTTACGAGAAAACGTTCTGCTTTTTGGAATTGTAAAGCGGATGCGTTTCTTTGTCCTGCCTGTGCTTTTGTTTATGCATTGAGTCCATTAGGATTCCGCTTGTTTGCAAATAAATTTGTGTTTGTAAATATAAATAACAATATTAATGCCTTGATAGATGCAAATTCAAAATCAAGAAAATCCAGTATGGATGGTGAAAAAAAGGAAAATGAAAGATATTCTGCGTGGTTTGCAGAGTCCATTAATATTTTATTGAAAGAAAAACTGCAGGGATTTTCTAATATACAAGTAATTTTACGTGGAATAAAGGCGGAAGATAAGTATTTTCTAAGTATTGTAAATAAACGTATGCTAAAAACAATAAGTAGACCAAGTGTAGCGACAGCATTACAATGGCTTGCAAAATCTCCAAATGCAAAAGTTAAAAATGAATTTTTGAATGTACATGAAGCGGTGATAGCAAATTTGTTTCAACAGCGTAATCAGTATCAGCTATTAAATCGATTATTAAGAGAAAGTATTGAAAATGAGTCTTTCAGTTTTTATGTTAATTGTATTTACGAAATCCAGTTGTGGTATGGAATGGTAGATAAAAATGAAAAAAGAAAGGAGATTATTATGAACTGTGGAATTATGAAAAAAAGCGGAGCAGATTTAAGAAAAGTAATTATGCAGGCTAAGGGAACAAGTTCTGGAGATTGTTTAAGAGGAACAGTATATCAATTATTAAATGCTTTGTATGTAAATAATGTGTGGAGGTTTTTGGATATTGTATTAAGATTATATAACTCTTATGGTTCAAGAAAGAATGAGAACGGACCAGAACTTTTAATACCGACAGGTATGGTAGAAGTGTTGGAGGATAAGGGAAAATTCAGAGATTATGGATATGCATTTATAATTGGATTAGATGGCTGTTATGAGGGCAAAAAGGAGGAAAACTAAATGAAGAGAGATGGATTTACAATTACAATGGTTTTTTTAGCAGAAAGTGCAAACTATGGAGAAGGAATTGGAAACGTTTCTTCTTTAAAGAAAATGACAAGAGGGAATGATTGGCAATATTCTTATATTTCCAGACAGGCATTGCGTTACAACATTGTACAGCAGGCAGAGTGGGATAATACACCGGTCGATGGCAAGAGTGGGGTAGTCCAATTTGCACCGTCGGCTACGATTGAAGATTATCCGGAAATTGACTTGTTTGGTTATATGAAAACAACATCAAAGAGTGAAGGAAAAGAAAAGGGGAAAGATGCTGATAACAAAGGTGGAGCAACGACCAGAAGTGCGGTTGTAAGATTGAGTAATGCAATTGCGTTAGAACCGTTTCAGGGAAATTTGGAATTTCTTACAAATGCTGGTCTTGCTGTAAGGCAAAAACTAGAAAATGGAATCGCACAGAGTGAAATTCATCGTTCCTATTATGCGTATACTGTGTCAATTGATTTGGACAGAGTGGGAGTAGATGGAGAGATTGATATTCCAAGTCAGGAAAAAGCAGAACGTGTAAAAGTATTGTTAGATTCTTTGCATTATTTATATAGAGATATTAGAGGCAGAAGAGAAAATTTGAGTCCATTATTTATTATTGGCGGAAGATATCAAAGAAAGAATCCATTCTTTGAGAACAGAATTAAATTAGAGGGTAATAAAATTAATGTGGAAACATTATTAGAATTGATTGAGGACAATGAGATAGAAGAAAACACAGTTGTTGGAATTACATCTGGAATTTTTGATAATGAAACTGAAATCAAAGCAGAGTTAAAAGCGGAATCTGTGGGAACTGTATTCAAACATTTAAAGAAAGAAGTGGATAGTTACTATGGAGAGAGCAATTAGATTACAGTGTTTTCAAAATCTTGTGAATTATAGAAAACCAAGTAGTTTTATCATAAAAGAGACATTTCCATTACCTCCGTATTCGACTGTTCTTGGAATGATTCATGCTGCATGTGGTTATACAGAATTTCATCCGATGAAACTTTGTATTCAAGGAACAAACAGCGGAATGATTTCAGAACTTTATACGAGATATACCTTTTCAGCAGGAACAAAATTTAAAGAAGGCAGACATAATATCTGCATTGAAGATAACGGAACAAAATATGGAGCGTTTAAGGGAATTGCAAATGTGGAACTCATTTGTGAGAATCATTTGGTGATTCATATTGTTCCAAATGAAGAAGATTTTATGACAGTCTATCATGCATTAAAAAATCCACCTCAATATTTGTCATTGGGTCGTTATGAAGATTTACTGGATATTGAACGAGTTGATATTGTAGAAATTCATCGAGAGGACGAAGTAGATTTAAAACGGGATATGTATATACCGGTAGAATGGGAATGGAAAAACAGTGAGGATAAAATTGAACTTCCAAATAAACAAATGACCGTATATAACTTGACCCGTGAATATGAAATTACAAAACAGGGACTTCGACGCTGGAAAAAAGAAGGGGGAAGAGTGAAAGCATATTATTGTCCAAAAGGGACTACGTTAGAAACAGGCGCATATACGGACAATTATGCAGAAATTAGAGAAGCAGAAAATGAAAAAGATGGAAATAAAAAAAGTAAAGATGCAGAACATGAAAAAGATGCAGCAATAGTTTTATATTAATCATTTAAGGAACAGTATTATAAAAAAATAATGCTGTTCCAGAAAAGAGTGGAACTATGGAATATTATGCAAAAACAAAGAAAAGGCAGTTATCTCAAGGAGAAAAAGACAAGTTAAAAGAAGATTTAGAGAAGATTAAGGAAAAACTTCAAGAAGAACTTGATGAGACAGAGATAAATATTATAAATCATACAATAGACGATTTAGGTAAAGATTTAGAAGAAAAACAAAAAACTTTAAAAGAGCATGAAGAAGAAATTGTCAGATGTGCGGAAACATTTTTTAAGCAGTATGGAGCATATTTTTCAGACAGAGAAAAATTGTTGATTTTAGAAGCCTGTAAAAGGCACGATTGGGGAAAAGCGAATCTTCTATTTCAAGCACTGATGTCCAATCTGGAAGTGGATGAAGAAACAAAGTTAGACAGCAGAAAGCTAGAGCAGATTCCGCATGGATTTTTAAGTGCAGTTACCATTTCAAAAAGTGAGTTTTTAAAATTATCAGAAGAGTTTTCAGAAGAAGATTTTAGTCCATTTATTACAGCCATTTATTATCATCACGACAGGGAAGATGATTACGATGGAGAGAAAATCAGAGAATATGGAAGAAAATATTATATGCAGCAGGTAAGCGAATATTTAAATAAAGATATTAGCAAATTGTACTGTAGCAATATCTATAAACTCTTATTTCGGAACAACCTTTACAGCAGTAAAATAGTGGAATACCAGTACGAAAATTGGTCAGAAATCTGGAATAAATATCTGCTTATAAAAGGTATGCTGAATAAATTTGATTATACGGTAAGTGCAGGTTATGAAGAAGCAGAAACTGCGGTAGATTTACATGAAAAGAAATTAAAGAAAAGTATAGAAAAATGTTTAGAGAAATATGAATTGAAACCAGCACAGCAATTCATGACGGAACATAAAGATGAGAGTTTGGTTGTGGTAGCCCCTACCGGTTCCGGAAAAACAGAGGCAGCTTTACTTTGGCTGAACGGAGAAAAAGGATTTTATACTCTTCCGTTAAAGGTTTCATCGAATGCGATTTATAATCGAGTAAAAGAAAAATACTCTTATGAAGATGTAGCATTGCTTCATTCAGACAGCATGGCAAAATATTTGAAAGAATACAAACAGGAAGAAGCCGGAATTTGCGAAAAATATGACCGTGCGAAGATGCTGTCACAGCCGTTGACTGTCTGCACGGTAGACCAGTTATTTAAATTTGTTTATCGGGCACTTGGAACGGAAATATTTGCGGCAACATTAAAATATTCAAAGCTAATTATAGATGAAATACAGGTGTATGAACCACGAGTTATTGCAACGATTGTTTATGGATTATCAATAATTCAAAAAATGGGTGGAAAATTTGCCATTATCACAGCTACATTTTCACCAGTTCTTCAGCATTTCATGAAAGAATGTGGGCTAAAATACTCTTTTGAAGATTTTACAGATATAGAGGAAAAAGAAATTAACTCCAGACATAGAGTAAAAATTCATGATTCTGATATTGATAAGAGTGTGTGTAATGAAATCTTAGAACAGGGAAAACATAAAAAAGTATTAGTCATTTGTAATACTGTTTTAAAAGCACAACAACTTTATAAGATGTTAAAAGGTGAAAATGTATGGCTTCTTCATTCAAGATATTTAAGACGAGACAGAGCGTTGCTGGAAAAAAATATTATGGAGTTTTCAGAATCAGATAAAACAGGTGTCTGGATTACAACGCAAATAGTAGAAGCAAGTCTGGATATAGATTTTGATGTTTTATATACAGAAATGTCTACAGCAGATAGTCTCTTACAGAGAATGGGAAGATGCAATCGAAAAGGAAGATATTGTCCAGAAGAAGCAAATATTCATGTATACGCTAATAAAAATGGGGTTGGAAAAAGCAGTGTATACGAAAATGATTTATATGAGCGGGCACTAGAATGTCTGAAAAAATATTTGGAAGCCCATAAGGGTAAGCCATTTACTGAAAAGATGAAAACAGATTATATGAATAAAGTGTATAACATTGAAGAAATTGAAGGAACACAATATTTTCAAGAAATAAAAGAATATTTAAAACTCTTTAAGAATATTCATCCTACAGAATATCTGGCAAAAGAAGTAGAAGTAAGAAATATTAACAGTATTACAATTGTTCCTGAACGAATTTATCAAGAAAAAAAAGAAGTGTTTGATGCAGGAATAGAATTTTTGAGTAAACCAAACATTGGAAGAGAAACGAGAAGTTTAATAAAATCAAAACTTCAAGATTTAACACTAAGTTTGCCAATTTATCAAAAATTCCCTGAAAAAGTTGAAAAAAAAACAGTTGGTAATGGAAGAAAACGAAAAGTTATGGATATCCATAGGGCAACATACAAATATGAGTTTGAGTTTGAAACAGGAAAAGGCATGGGGCTTATTATGCAAGAAGAATTGGAAACAGATGGAGAATTCATATAGAAAGAAAATTGTCGACCTGTGATAAGGTAAAAAAGGCGGGGAGTCGACAATTGACGCTTTGCAGGAAAAATGCAGAGTTTAGGAAAGAAAGAGAAGATTTTATTGAAAAAACAGAAGACAATGACAGGGTCGACAAAAGATGGTAGAATAGTAGTGGAATTATAAAGGGCTACATTGGACGGGGAAATAATAGAAACATATTGGAATGTAAATTAGCCTGCACCCTCTTTCTTACTCTTCTATTACTGCGAAATAATAGAAACATATTGGAATGTAAATGTTGAATTGCCAACAGGCGCATCAAAGCGTAGCTCAGGAAATAATAGAAACATATTGGAATGTAAATTCTGTCACCCTGTTGGATGCAAACACCCTATAAGAGAAATAATAGAAACATATTGGAATGTAAATGCACACGCACACACTGCCAAAACCACCTATGAAAGCCGAAATAATAGAAACATATTGGAATGTAAATACGTTTGCCCTATCCGGGTCAAGCAATTTCAACCAAGAAATAATAGAAACATATTGGAATGTAAATTTGCATAAGTTCCGGCAAAATATAAACAAAATGACGAAATAATAGAAACATATTGGAATGTAAATAAACAGGATAAACCTGCAAAAAGTGGCAGAAGAAACGAAATAATAGAAACATATTGGAATGTAAATACACCCAGATTAAATCGTTTGAGGATCAGGATGTTGACGAAATAATAGAAACATATTGGAATGTAAATTGGAACCTTAAAGACAGGAGATGATGTTCTGATCCGAAATAATAGAAACATATTGGAATGTAAATGAATCACAACTATGTGGGCAATCGTGCGTTTCTTCTGAAATAATAGAAACATATTGGAATGTAAATGTGAATCACTGCATTTTCCCATCTGTGTGCATCCCAGAAATAATAGAAACATATTGGAATGTAAATTAGGGTAGATGTATGGTGCAGCCTTAACGGTTGCTGGAAATAATAGAAACATATTGGAATGTAAATTCAATCGAAAGGTTGGTGGTATTTTTATACCCATTTGAAATAATAGAAACATATTGGAATGTAAATTTGCACATTCTGTAAAAATTTCTTTTATAATCGAGCGAAATAATAGAAACATATTGGAATGTAAATAATAATTCATTGCCGTTTTTGTTCCGATTTCGTTTAAGAAATAATAGAAACATATTGGAATGTAAATCGTGGAACGTATAAAGACATAGATAGCTTTGCTGATAGGAAATAATAGAAACATATTGGAATGTAAATTACGGAATAGGAGGGAAAGGCTCTCTTCCACAGTTTGAAATAATAGAAACATATTGGAATGTAAATGGAGATAAAAAGGATAGGAATAAATGCCTGTACCCAGAAATAATAGAAACATATTGGAATGTAAATGACTATTGCATACATGAAAAACATGCACAATTCGCTGAAATAATAGAAACATATTGGAATGTAAATTATTTCGAAATGATAAAAGAAGGAATCAAAACCGCGAAATAATAGAAACATATTGGAATGTAAATGGCTGTTTAGTGCTGAACGAATTACATGCTTATGAAGAAATAATAGAAACATATTGGAATGTAAATAGTCGTAATCTCATGCTTAAATAATCACTATATGTGAAATAATAGAAACATATTGGAATGTAAATACTTCTTTCATATCTGTACCGGATTCCTGCAACTGCTGGAAATAATAGAAACATATTGGAATGTAAATTATTTAGGACTATAACAACCTTCTTTGTTTGCTCTTGAAATAATAGAAACATATTGGAATGTAAATTCAGATAAAATTAAATCAATTTTACCAGCAATGACGGAAATAATAGAAACATATTGGAATGTAAATAAAGCTGTGACAAGTGTTCCAATGCCGACAGTTGCGGAAATAATAGAAACATATTGGAATGTAAATTCTGTGGTATGCCGAACCGTAATGGCGGTTCTTCTGAAATAATAGAAACATATTGGAACATATTGAAATGTAAATAACAAATAGCTTTTCCTTACAATCTATGTTATCATATAAACTATAGAAAAAATATCAGAATTATATGAGAACGAAAGGAATACAAACAATGAAAATCGCAGTAACTTATGATAACGGAGAAGTATTTCAGCATTTTGGAAAGACAGAAAATTTTAAAGTATACGAAGTAGAAGACAACAAAATCATTTCCAGTGAAGTAATCAGTTCTAACGGAAGTGGTCATGGTGCCTTAGCGGGTGTATTAGCTGACCAGGGTGTAGATGTTTTAATCTGTGGTGGTCTTGGTGGAGGTGCACAGACCGCTCTTGCTGAAGCAGGAATTGAAGTGTGTGCAGGTGCAGCAGGTGACACAGATAAAGCGGTTCAGGATTATTTAGATGGAACTCTGGAAGATGCCGGTGTAACTTGTGACCATCATCATGAAGAAGGTCACAGTTGTGGAGACCATGAAGAAGGTCATAGCTGTGGTGGAGATTGCGGTGGCGGATGCCATGGATGTGGAACTCCACAGATTATTTTAGAGGGAAAAAATGCAGGAAAAACAGTAAGAGTACATTACACAGGTACTTTTAATGATGGAACAAAATTTGATTCTTCTTATGACCGTGGTGAACCGCTTGAATTTATCAGCGGAGCTGGAATGATGATTAAAGGATTTGATAAAGCGGTTGTAGATATGGAAGTTGGCGATGTCGTAGACATTCATCTGATGCCGGAAGAGGCTTATGGAATGGCAAACCCGGATGCAGTTTTCAGTGTTCAGATTAGTGAACTTCCAGGTTCTGAAGAATTAGAAGCAGGCCAGCAGGTTTATCTTCAGAACGCAATGGGACAGCCATTCCCGGTTAAAGTTGTTTCAAAAGAAAATGGTGTGATTACTTTTGATGCAAACCATGAAATGGCGGGAAAAGAATTAAACTTTAAGATTGAATTAGTAGAAATCTGCTAAGAAAAAATCAGTGAATTAATTTACAGTCTCTTACAGAGAACTTGTAAAAATAAAATAGAGCAGTTCAGAATGATTTTTCTGAACTGCTCTTGCTTTGTGTGAAAAATGAAAAATCAGTTAAAAGAAGCAGGGCTTGGGTATTTATCTTCTGAAATGCAGTAACCATTCTGGTATTTTACAGTTAAATAAAGAGTCTTTTCTTTGCCTTTAATTTTCACATAGCAGATTTTATCATTATCAAATTTATCGGTGATTTCGATTTTTTGATTTTCGTAATAAACCCAGACACTTCCATCTTCTTCGTATTCTACTTCAGGCATATTAATCTGTTCCATGATTTCATCTTCTGTAAGCGGGCGTTCTGTTCCGTCGGCATCAAATGTGACTCCGCCACCGCCCTGCTCTACTGTATTTCCATTTTCATCAGAATAATTCAAGTTATAAGAGCCATCTTCTTTTACATCGAGTGTGGCATCAGTCTGGTCTCCGTGAATCCAGAGCTGAATGGTACGCTGGATTCCGCCAACATTTGCTGCGTATACAGTTCCGGTGCCTCCGACTAAAATGAATGCGGTAAGGATTGCAGCAGCGACTTGAAATTTGTGTTTCTTGTGCATTTTTACCATTTGTGTTACCTCCAGAGAAATTGGTTCTAAGGGATGCAATCCAGAAAAAGCCTGTTTATATTTTTCTTTATTCGTCATAATTCCATTCCCCCTTTAATGATTCTTTGAGCAGTGCTCTTGCGCGTGATAAACGAACTTTTACGTTGCTTTGTGATAACTTTAAAATTTCTGCGATTTCCTTAACGGAATAATCCTCATAATAAAATAAATGAATGACGATTCGGTATTTTTTTGGAAGCTTCATGACTTCCTCGAAAAGATTTTCTGATTCAGGTGTTTCAAAAGTTAAAGTTTCCATGTATTCTTCCAAAGAAACTTTATGCTGATGCCAGAAAGTAAGAGTCATATTTTTCGATTTATTAATTGCAACACGAATCAGCCATGCTCGCAGATGTTGTTCGTCTTTAAATTCTTTTTTGCTTGTATAATATTGAATGAACGTATCTTGAACGACATCCTGCGCATCGGATGGATTTTTGCAGATGTTAAATGCAATTGCATAAAGATTATTCTGATAACGTTCAATCAATTCCTGAACGGATTGTCTCATGAGTTTTTTACTCCTATCCTATTTTGAAAGGTCCTTTCATTTATAACACAAATGAGAAAGGAAAAAGGTTACAAAATAAAAAAATAATAGAATAAAAGGGATATTTTCTTTTCATAAACGTCTAATCTATGTAAGAAAACATTGCATGCAAATTTATCTCAGTCGATAAGATTACGATTGAGATAAACACTCCGTGGAATGCGCAGCGGTTCTAAGAAGAATTTGTCAGCTTGTGCTGACTGGAGTCGCGTGCCAAGTCTCACGAGTGTTCGACTTGAAATCAAACAGCCGGCGAGAAAAGGGTGGTGATATTTTGACGAAAGAAAATTTAGGAGAGCTGATTTTAAATTCAGAAAATCAATTATATGCTACTGCAAAAATCATTCTTGAAAATGATGAGGATTGTGCAGATGCAATTTCAGAAACCATTGTGAAGGCATTTGAAAAGAGGGAAACGCTGAAAAAAGAAAACTATGCGAAAACCTGGCTGATTCGGATTTTAATTAATGAATGTTATAGTCTGCTTCGCAGGCAGAAAAAATATGTAACGATGGAAACGACAGAGATACCGGAGCGAAAACAGCCGGAAAAAACAGATTACAGTGAATTGTATCAGGCGGTTTCTGAATTAAAAGAGGAATTGAAACTTCCGGTTATTTTATATTATGCGGAGGATTTTAGTATCAAAGAAATTGCAGAGATTTTGGAAATAACAGAAGGTGCAGTGCAAAAGCGTCTGGCAAGAGCCCGTGGAAAATTAAAAAAAGCATTTGAACATAAGGAGGTGTTCGTATGAAATTAGAAGATATCAAGAAAGAAATGCCAAAAACTCCGGAAATGATTCATAATCGGATTCAGGATGAAATAAAAAAACAGATGGAAAATGAGCAGATTGCAGTATTTCCAACCCAAAATGCCAAGAAAACAAAATGGAGCAGAACTCGTGTGGCAGCAGTCGCCGCAGTTTGTATTTTAGGCGTATCAACAAGTGCTTATGCCGGTTCAAAATGGTATGCAATGCATTTGGAAAAACAGGGAACTTATCAGGTGGCAACAAAAATTTCAGCCAATGAACAGAGCAAAATGACCGCAATTCCGGATGAAATTCCAGACGTAAAAATTCAGGCAGGCTACCTTCCGGATGGAATGGAAGAGGTAGAAGAAGGAAAATTTTCTTATTTGGAAACACCGTATCAGGGTGGTTTTTCAATGAGTCTGATGCTGTTAGATGAACAGGATTTTGAAAGCGTATTAACGGACAATCATGTGGTAGAAAGTGAGGAAAGGAATTTTGGAAAATACGAGGGCGTTTATCTTCGGTATCAGGATTTGGAGCAGAGCGGTTCGTATAACCAGAGAATTTATCTAATGTGTCCGGATGAATACCGTATGGCAGTCATTTATGTGGGAGATGATATGTCAAAGGAGGAAGCAGTGAAATTTGCTGAAAATATTTCTCTTGTTGAAACAAATAAGATGATTGCGACAAAAGATATGTACAGCTGGAGTGATTTTGTATCAACGGAGCCGGAAACAGAAACCAGAGAAATGGTAACGAGTGTGTCATCGGATGAATTAAAACTCTGGAAAACAGGAGAAGAATTTAAGATTTACCCAGACGTTTCTGCAGAAGATGAAAATGGCAATTCAATTGAATCGGCAGATGTATCGGTAAAAGTGGATTCGGTTCAGATTTCAGATGATTTAAGTTTGTTAGATGAAAATAAGATTCCGGAAGAATGGAAAAAGGCAGTTGGCGAGGATGGAAAATTAGTAGAAAATCAGCTTTCTTATATAAAGACCGGAGATGGTGTGGAAGCACTGGATGAAGTTGTGAAAACCGAAAATGTGAAACAAAAGCTGGTTTTTGTGACGGCAACTTATAAGAATAATTCAGAAGTTACATTGAATCATATATTATATCTCGGAAATCTGATGTTGCTGAAATCAAAAGATGATACTTATCAATTGTATATCGAAAATGAGCAATCGGGAGATAATTATGATTGTATTCATTCGAGCAGTGTAGCGAAAGCATTTGAAATGGATTATTACAGTGTACAGGAAGCTTATGGAAATGGTGGAAACTATATTTCGTCCTTAAAATCAGGAGAGTGTGTTCAGATAGAAATGGCATGGATTGTGGATGAAAATCAACTTTCGAACATGTACCTTAATTTATCCGGAAATGGAAGCAGCAGCGAGTTTGTGGATAGCACCCTGGAAACAGGCATTGTGGATATTCGTCAGTGATGAGTTAAGAGGGGCGTGAACAAAGCTATTTTTCACGCCCCTCTTGGTATTTTTTACATCACTCGTTAGCAAGTTCTCGATCGTTTCCGATAAAGAAAAGTGCAATTGTATCAGGTCCTACATGGCTTCCTGTACAGAAATCATAAGAGGTGTTGATAAAATCACGGACTTTGATTCGTTCTTGTATTTTGTCCATCACATACAGAGAATCTTCATAGGCATCCGCGTGAGCGATACCGATAATCTGTTTTTCAGGTTCTACGATATTATTGCAAACCAGATCTACTAGTGTATTTAAGGCAGCTTTACGACCACGCACCTTTTTATAAGTGACAATATAGCCATCTTTATCTCCCTTTAAAATCGGTTTAATCTTAAGCATATTTCCAATTGTTGCTACGCTTCCCTTGATGCGTCCGGTGCGGGAGAGATATTTCAGATCGCCAACTGTGAAGACACCGTTCATCTTTCCTACGCAAGTCTCCAAAAAATCGGCAACTTCGTCAATCTCCATTCCTTTTTCTCTCATGATGCTGGCGTAGATTGCAAGGATTCCCTGCGCAAGAGATGCATTGAGAGAGTCAATTAAGCGTATTTTGCGACCGTTTGTATGTTTACTTAATACTTCTTCTGCGGCTAAGCGTGCAGAGTTAAAGTTTCCACTGATATTTTTGCTTAAAGAAAAGTATAACACGTCCTGATTTTCTTCTAATGTGTTTTGGAATTTCTCTTCAAAAGTTGCAGTGCTGATCAGTCCGGTTTTGATTTCACAGCCTTTGCGCATGGCATTATAATATTCGGTACCCTTTTGGCGTTCTTCTTCTAAAGAAAGCTCTGGATTATAGCAGGTAACTTCTTTTCCGTCAATCAGATTAATAAAAGAGATGACATTGATGTTATATTGTTTTGCTATTACAGCCGGAAGATTGGCAGCAGAGTCTACAAAAATCTGAAACATAGTATATCTATCCTTCCTGTTTGAATATGATTATCTTTCGACTATTATATCACAGATAAGTATAATTGGTAGACAGTTGTTCGGCTTTTGGCGAATAAAATTCCGAGTTCTGAGTAACTTATCCCCCTGTATGGCTTGTTAGAGAATAAGAGATTTGATAAAATAAAGATATTATTGGAGTGATGCGAAAGGGGAACTGCGGATGAATGTAAATATTGTTCTTTATGATGAGTTTGAGACATTAGATGCTTTAGGAATTGCTAACATTTTTGGAATGGCACCGGAACATTTTTATATTAATTATTTGTCGGTAAACGGAGGATTAGTTAGCAGTAAACAAGGTGTGAAGGTTTGGACTGAATTATTGATTCCAGAAGAGGTGGAGGATATATTGGTGCTTCCGGGAGGACGCACGGCAACCAAGTTGCTTTGTCTTGAGCCAAAGAAATTAGAAACGATAAAAGCCGCAGCGCAGGAGGCAGATATTTGTATGATGATTGCAAATGCTTCTTCTATTTTGGCGCAGACCGGGCTTTTATATCATAGACAGATTGCAGATTATCCGGGTGATCAAAACTGGAAACGAATGTTTACCGCTGAAATTAGACGAGCGGAAGATGTAAGATGGATATCGGATGGAAAATATTATTCCAGTAGTTCTACGATGGCTGGATTTGATATGGCATTAGGTGTGATTAGCGATATGGTAGACATCGAATTGGCAGTTCGTATTGCAGAAATGTTGGGATATGAGTGGAATCAGGAGATGCTTTTTTAAGAAAACATGAAAAGGTGTATGAAATTGTTGAGGATTTCATACACCTTTTTTATATTTTTAGTTTGGAGGATTGAATACTTGAATCATACCTACGATCCGGCCTTCGCCGTACAATCCGTGCCCTTCACTTATATTCTGCCACCAGGAAGATAAGTCTGAGCTTCGGGGAGCGACCCCTAACTTCTTACCCTTGGCTTACGCCACAAGCCTGCACAGGATTGGCTACCTGTAAATTTCACCGTCCATTCAGATTAATAAACGAGTTTTTGTCAATCTGCCATATGGCTACTTTCACCGGCGACTTCTGTTATAGGCGGATTTCTCCGTCATCAAGGCAGAATGCATTGTTGGCTTTACCTCTGTCATATCAGTTGCCACACTGATACCCCTTAGGCTTACTCCTACACCGTAGGCGTCTATTGCTGCATCCAGAAGTTCCGTGCTTTTAAATGCGGGCATTTCTGCGATATGTGTTTCCGTTGACGGTTTCCGTCTTCCCGGGATTTATCACTAAACCCCGGCAGCCTTCCAAAAGAAGTATCCTTGATTTGGTTGACTGGGCGCCCCTCACCCGTTTCCGGGTCTATTGGATTTACCACACACCTCGAAGTACTGGCGTACTTTATTCATCGAGTTGATCGCAGGTATGATTCAAATATTCAATTTGTTTTTTTGTAATCTCTCTTGCTGACAATACTTAGTATAGAGTAAAAAGAAAGATTTGTCATTAAACTGCTGGTTTAAAAAAGCGTAAAAAAATGCCCCCATATCTTCTATGGAGGCATTAATAAATGTGTTAGCTTACTTTTTGCAGTGCTTTATTTTCTCTCTTTTCTTTTTTTATAACCCACGGTGCCTAAAGCTCCCGCAGATACCAGAAGCATCAAAAGCGTAACGCCAAGTGGTAACTCATCTCCGGTCTTAACGGACTTGCCGGCAGAAGTAGCGCTGCCACTTCGTGCTGCCGTTGCGCCTGGAGATTTCTTTGTGTTACCGTTTCCAACGGTAGTTTTATTGTTTCCACTGGTAGTTTTATTGTTTCCGGTTTGCGTTTTAGCGGCATCCGTTACCACACCAATGGTGCCAAGGCTGCTGATTTCTATGGAAAGCACTTTATCTTTTACTGTGCCTTTTAAAGACTCTACTTTTCCGTTTACACAATGTAAAAGGGTCATTTCTTTTCCTTCATATTCTTTTCCGACCGAAACAGAAAGTGTTGCTTTCTTCGGGAGATGAATCTCTTTTCCGTTCTTCAGAAGTTTTACTTCATATAAGCAGAATAAAGATTTGTTTGTCGGAAGCTCTTTTTTCATCAGAGCAACATCTTCGTGGTCATTTTTAATCGGTTTTACAGAAAGTTCCATATCATCTGTCAGACCTTCACCTTTTAAGGAAATACCATACTCTTTATTTGACAGCAGAGTAACGGATGTTTGCTGGTCGTCAGGTTTTTCTGATTCACCCGGTTTTTCCGATTCGCCCGGTTTTTCAGGAGTGTCCGGCTTTTCTTGCTCACCCGGTTTTTCTTCTCCTTGTGCTTCTACAAGGAAGGTATAAGTTCTGCGGTCAGTTCCTCGTACATTCTTTTCGGAAACCAGCTGAATCTGTGTTCCGACTTTAACCGGAATCTGTTGAGATACACCATACGCAACACCGTCGGCTTCAATGCTTGCAACACTGTAGCGATTGAAAAATTCAGGTGTGAAAGAAATTTCATCCTGGTTTGTGAGCAGAGTATACTCATAACGGTCTCTCTCAAAGGTTTCTTTTAAATTACCGCCCTGTAAGCCCAGTGTTTTTAATTCAGCATTTGCTTCCAAATCTTCACCAAGATTTTCGGTGTACTCTACAGTAATCACAGAGTGATCTTTTACTTCCCCGTTTTGTACGGTACATTGAGCAAAACTTTTATTTGGGAAGACGCCATCTAAGGTACCTTTCCAACCACTTCCCGAGCCTCGGTCAAATTCGGACAGTCCGTCGATTCGTTCGATATAAGTGCCCTGGAATCGAAGGGAAATATCGATTTCATTTTCTTCACAAGCGCGCTGAATAATGCTCATCATAGAGTCCTGTGCGTAGATTGGAACCTGCACATCGAGAATAGTGCCTCTGACGGTGGCTGGATCTTCTGTTGCACTTAGTGCCTGAGTGTCTGCCTGGATTCCATCCATGATAGTGAGAGAAACGGTTCCTTTTTGGTCGCCAAGGTCTTTTAGTGCTTCAATTCTCTTTCGTGCAGCTTCCAATACATCGAGGTTTGTTACTTTTTGTTTTTCTTCCTCACTAAGCTGCTGATACAAGTTTTCGATAGCCTGTATGGTTGCTTCGTCTTCTAAAGTCAGCTCGTTCAGTTCAGGAAGCTGATCAATTGCCTGCATTACGGTTGCAGCGGTAACTTCTTTTGTATCTTCCGATAAATCCCAATAGAATTTTCCGCCATTTTTATAGTGAACATAAGCACTTAATGCCTGGAAGGCCTGTACACTGGCCATGTCATTGCGTTTTTTGTTGGTTTTGTCGTGGCAGAAACCGGTTGCACCTGTGGTATCACAGTAATAATCCATTAAGCCTGTAATTGCGTTACTATAAGAGGTACCAAAATCGGAATTTAATGGATCAATCTGCAGCGCAATTAGTGTTAATAATAATTGGGAAGTACTTTCTGCAGTTCCCATATCGTAGGAATCGGACATTGCACTTTTTAAATATGCAAGACCGGCATCGATTGCATTTTTAGCCGCTTCGTTGGTCTGTCTGTATGGTGCCAGTGCCTGTAATGCCATAGCGGTTGTATCAACACCCGCAGTTTTGTTATCGGTTAATCCAAAGCCTCCGTTGTCCGGATTCTGGAAAGTCAGCAGTGCGGAAATTATTTGTTCTCTATTCCATTTCGCATCGGATGGAATCGGTGTTTTCTTTGCATCCAGTGCTAAGAGTGCCCAGGCTGTTTCGTTAGAGCCACTGTTTAAATTCGGATGATTATAAATCATTTCTGCGAGATTGACACCGCCTACATCGGTAATATCTTTGTTCATTACAGATAAGACGAGGGCAACTCGCTCAATTTCGGTAGGTTTCTTATTTGCTTTCCAGCCTTTGACGGTTTTTACTACAGAATCATAATATTGATTCTGTTTTTCTTCCGGAATGGCGATTCCGGCACGAAGAAGGTCATAAACAATCCAGTCGTGCTCAATACATTCATAATTCTGTTCTGGGCTGATTGCCTGTAAATGTGCTTTTGCGCCAAGCAGACCTTTCTGCACCAGTTCGTCGATATTAATTTGTGGAGTTTCACCGCCTGCAACTTCAATTGTAATCTGAATCGGAGCGACGGAGTTTGTGTTGTCAAGAGGAGTACCGGTTGCGACAACCGTTCCTTCTTTTAATGCTTTTACATAATATTGATCATTTGTGACAACCGAATTGAAATCCGGTGCGCCTTCCCATTCTGTGCCTTTTTTCCACAGAATCGGCTCTTTTTTATAAATTTTAACGATACCTTTTTTATCAAAGGTCCATTTCAGGTCTGGATAGGTAACACTCCAGCCGGCATCGGATTTTTCACCTTTGAAGTTTAATTCCAGAGGCTGTTCCGTGAAATTTTCCATACTTACTTTATCTTGCACTGCAGTTACTTCAGTAAGTGGATTTTCATATGCATAAGTCACATCAGAGGTACCGGATACGGTAGATTCTTTTTTGGTCTCCGGATCGGTCTGTGTAAGGGTCGCACGATAAGTAACGGTACCTGCTTTGTATGGTACATATCCTTTTACCATACTTTCCACATATTCGGCGATGGAGTCGTCGCTGCTCGTTACTTTCCAATTATCTGCATAACTTGCATTTTGTGGAGAGACAATTACGCCACTGTAATCCGGGAGGAAAGCATACTGATCCGGGTCGTTGGCATTTCTTCCGTGAATGACTTTCTTTCCGGAAATCGCAGGTTTTACAGAAGTTGCCGGTACATAAGTAGAAGTTACTTCCACCTCTGCGGTAATGGAATTGTTTACTTTTGAGGTCACAACCATTTTTGCGGTACCAGGCTTTTTAAAGGAAAAGCTGCTGGAATCGTTGTAGTTTTTAATCAATGAGTCATCGCTGGCTTTGTAAGCAAAACGAGTTGAGTTTGCAGGTACAAAAGCATCGCTGCCCTGATATTTGGCTTTCACTTCGATTTTCTTTTCTTCAGAGCCGGCAACTTGGCAGGTCTGATTGGTTACATCCTGTCCGTCGATAAACAGCTTGATCTCTTCTAATTTTTGCGCTTTTGAAATGACTTTAACCCAGGCTACGGCTTCGCTGCTTCCATCGGCTTTGGTTTCCGTCGCAGTAACGGTAGCGGAGCCTTCTTTGTCGATACGAAGGTCACCATTATCGGCTCCAATCATTAAGGAACCTTCTGGTTTTACTTCTGAAATGCCCCATGAAATTGTGCTGGTTTCCGGCACGTTTTTTAACTGGAAGTTTCCTACAATTCCAAATGCATTTACTTCGTCCGGTGAAACAGTAAAGGTCTGGTTTTCGATGGCAAGTGTTTCGCCTGCTTCAGTTACCATAACCATTTCATATTTGTTTTCCGGAAGATTTGGTTTGTCTGGATTATAAGTTTTATCTTCTCCGAAATAAGGATAGCCGTTGCTGTTTTGCCCCCATTTGGTACCATTTGCGCCTCTGTTTTGATTTAACAGCGTTACGAAGTCTTTGGTTTTCAGCTGTTCTTCTGATTTTGCAGAAGAGTTGTTTAAAGCAGCAGCCGGAATTTCAGCCGGATTGGCAAGTCCTTCCTGCCAGTAAGTATTTTTCAGGGTGCCTTCTTTATACTGATTAAATAAAACACCTTTTTTGCCTTCACTGATGGAATAGCTGTTGATAATGCTTCCGCCTTGCAGACGTTTTGCAAAACCGCAGGCTAAACTTCCTTTTACATCTGAAAAACAGTTGATGACAGTTCCTTTTAAATTTTGTCCGATTGGTCCATTTCCACTTTGTTCCCAGGTATCAATGGTACCGGTAAAATACAGATTCTGTAAAACGCCTTCTTCCCCTAAATGCTGGAACATCCAGTTTGCATTTTCAAAGATAATGGCATGTCCCTGTCCATCTAAAATGCCATTGAATTCCGTCATAGAGAAGTAAGAATCTTTTATGGTAATATCTTGATCCAGTACATAGTACTGATCGGAACTGGAATTAATCTTACTTAAATCATTTTCGGTTGAGATATGCTGAATCTGACTTGCATCAGCAGGAGGAGCCACCGGCTCTGTCGGTCGTTCTTTTTTCAGACCGTCTTTTGCTGCCTGCAGTGTTGCAGTTGCGGTTGTAACCTCTTCAAGTGTAGCATCTTCATTTTTTAAAACGTTCTGTGCATTTGCAAGTGCTTCTTCAAGTTTAATCCAGCTTTCTTTGGTATAGCCTTCTTTGCTAAGTGCACTGCAAGTGTCTGCCAGTTTTTGTAAGTTTGTTTTATCCGGTTTCTGTGCTTCGGTAGAACCGCCCTTTACGAGAATCGGAAATCCCTGGTTGCTGCCATCTGTCGGAGTTGCCCAGGAAAATCCGGTCTCCGGAAGATTAGTATTTAAAATGCTGTTTGCTGCGCCGGATTTAAAATCTTCTAAGGATTTTTGCTGTACGTTTTCCGGAGTGATTTTGTTGCCACCCATACTTACGGCACCATTCATACTTCCAGGTCCATAGCAGCTGTTTTTTAGTTTGGTATCGTTTGAGTTGTTGACACCAATTAAACCGCCGTAAAAGCCGGAAAGCATTCCGGTTACGGTACCTGCAAAATAAGAGTTCTGGATCACACCTCCGTTTGCGGTACCTACTAATCCACCCGGTTCATCAAAACCGGCCATGTTTAACTTGGCAGTAGAAAAACAGTTTTGAATGGTTCCGCTAAAAGTCATTGCCATACTTCCGAAAGTATCGTCGCGTTCAATTACTTTTTCACTGGTTACACCCAGATTTTGAATCGTTCCGGTTACCTTATTTGCCAGTGGCTTATCGGTCAGGGTAATGGTATGTCCTGCTCCGTCTAAGGTTCCCTCAATACTTTCAAACCACTGACCGCTTTCCATTGTTACATCTTCAGACAGGGTATAAGTTTCCCCGGCCGGAATTGTGGATGGAAGCGTGTTGGCATAAGCTTGTACTTCCTGTTGGGATTCTTGTGCTTCTTCAGTTTGTGCTTCGTTTTGTGTTTCGTTTTGCGTTACATCTTGTGCATCATTTTGCGTATCATTTTGTGATGCATCGGTTGGTTCCTGGTTCTCAATTGCTGAAGTGTTTTGGGTCGGAAGTGCGGAAGCTGATACGGACATCGGCAGCGTACTTCCTAAAAGTGTTAGAACCAGAAGAATACTAAGCATTCGCTTAAATTCTTTTTTCATGCTCCTTCTCCTTTTAAAGTATTCTACTTTCTATATACACTTCTCTTTTTTGGAAAAATTTTTTTATACACAAAAAAGAGCCTTTCTCCATTTCTGAATCAAAGCTCTTTTATACACTACTTGATTAAAATCATGAAATGCTGTTACTGCGTATAAAAGATTCTTTTCTTCAAAAATCTTGAACGAAGTAACAGCAAGCCTTCTGACTTAACGACCTGCAAAAATATGCTACTGAAGTTCCTCCGGTGTGCATATTTGGGGGCATGTCTCACAGTAGAATCATCTGTATCAGATTTGCACTGATTTTCTTTTTAACTCAAAACATTACTGTTTTTGATGACTGTCACAGGTATATAGTTTGTTAATATTTTACCTTAGGTTTCCTGCTGCTGTCAATCGGTTATTTAACTTCTAAGCATTTTGGTATTTGGGAGGATATAGTCAATTAGAGCGTGTTGTGATAAAATAAAAATAATATTTTGAACGCAGATAAGCATTCCCCCGCTTCAAGTGCGCAGAGCACTAAGCGGCGGGTGAGGGGGATGCTTCTGTCAGTGGGAGGTGAAAGCTCCCACTGACAGATCGCAAAGCGACTGCGTTCATGAGCAAGTAGCGAAGCGGATTGCGAATGTTCGCTTTACTTAATGAAAGGGGAATGACTTATGAAAGAAAAATTTAAAGTATTGATTTTAAATGGAAGTCCGCGCAAAGACGGAAATACAACCGTTGCAGTAAAAGAAATGGAAAAGGTATTTGCCGAAAATGGAGTGGAATATGAAACGATTCAGATTGGAAACAAAGTCATCCGTGGATGCATTGCCTGCAACTATTGCTATAAGAACGGGAAATGTTCTATTAATGATGATATCGTAAATGAGCTGGCATCGAAGTTTGAAGAAGCGGATGGTCTTGTGGTAGCAAGTCCGGTTTATTATGCTTCTGCAAATGCAACTTTGATTGCATGTCTGGACCGACTGTTTTATAGTACACCATTTGATAAAACCATGAAGGTGGGTGCAAGTGTGGTCTGCGCAAGACGTGGTGGATGTTCAGCGACGTTTGATGAGCTGAATAAATATTTTACTATTTCCAACATGCCGATTGCTTCCAGTCAGTATTGGAACAGTATTCACGGAAGAAAAGTGGGTGAAGCTGAGATGGATGAAGAGGGAAAACAGACCATGCGTACACTTGCAAGAAATATGACATTTTTAATGAAGAGTATTGCACTTGGAAAAGAAACATTTGGTCTGCCGGAAACAGAAAAACGAGTAGCAACCCATTTTATTCATTAAGTTCAAATCGAATGTAAGCTGACAAACTGTTCTGCAAAAAAATAGATAGAGAGACAAAGAAAAATGAAGCATTTAAGCATAAGAGAATATATACCGGTTTTGCTCTATACAATCATGGGTGTTATGATTGGAATTATCGTTGGAGCAGTAGATGCGATATTTGGAAGGGTACTTTTAGGCATTACGGCATTTCGAGGAGAACACGTTACCGTTCTTGTTCCATTTTTGGCGCTTGCCGGTGTGGCAATTTTATTATTATATCAAAAAATCAGCCCGAAATCGCAAAAGGGAATGGGGCTCATTTTCGAAACCGGTTTTGAGGAAAATGAAGAAATTCCGAAGGCATTGATTCCAATTATTATGGTTTCTACCTGGCTTACTCATTTATTTGGAGGAAGTGCCGGAAGGGAGGGTGTTGCAGTTCAGATAGGTGCAGCGGTCTCTCATACAATCGGAAAGAAATTTGAAGTGATTTCCGGAAAGACGGAAAAAAATGGAAAAATCTTTTTGATTATGGGTATGGCAGCGGGTTTTGGCGGGTTGTTCCAGACACCGCTTGCAGCCACTTTTTTTGCACTTGAAGTATTAGTTGTCGGGGCATTATTTTATGAGGCGATGCTTCCGGCAATGAGTGCAGCATTTACTGCAAGTTTCACGTCTCATTTATTGGGACTGGAAAAATTTTCGGTTTCTTTTTCGGATACGTTTTCTGTGAATCCGCAGACCATTGCCAAATTGATTTTGATTGCGATTGTGTTTGGAATTACAGGTGGAGCCTTTTCGTATTTTCTGGCATTTGCAAAAGAAAAACTGGCGAAATTTATAAAAAATCCTTACCGGAGGATTTTCTTTACAGGCATCATTCTTTCAATTTTGTTTTTACTTTTATGGAAAGGACGTTACTGTGGACTTGGAACGAATCTGATTTCTGCAAGTTTTGCAGGAGAAAAGGTCTATGTGTTTGATTTTTTATTAAAAGCAGTATTCACGATTGTGACACTTGCAGCAGGATTTCAGGGGGGAGAAGTCACCCCGCTTTTCTCAATCGGTGCGACACTTGGGGTCATTCTGGCTTCTGCTTTGGGTCTGCCTGTTTTATTGGTGGCAGGACTCGGTTACGCAGCCGTTTTTGGAAGTGCGACAAATACCCTGATTGCGCCAATTTTAATTGGAGTTGAAGTATTTGGTCCGGAACATGTGGTGTGGTTTGCAATTATATGCATGATTGCATTTGCCTGTAATGGAAATAAAACAATTTATGGAAAACAAAGACTGTCGAAAATGTCGGATTTTAACCGAATCAAGTAACGAAGAAGAAAAAAGTAAGATAGGATAAGATAGGAATTATGAAAGAAAATAAGACAAGCTGGCAAGGAAGAAGAATGGTATGGTCAGATTAAAAAGGACGCTCCTGTTTTCATACCGCATGTATTAATTTATAAATGTATCAGGAATTGAGACAGGAAAGCGTGAAAATACAGTGGAGCGAGGGATATGCGTATTCGCAGAAACGTTCGGAAACGCTGTATGAAATCTGGTGTTTTGTTAAAGTTTGCCGATTCTTGATCAGTGAAGAAATTGGGTTTGAACCGCAGGGATGGATTTTCGATGAATTTTCAGAAGGTCGTGTGTTGATTCCGGAACTGTTATCAGGTACGGTTGTAGAGTTTGTAAAGGGAGAATTTCGGATAAAGCTTCATTATGATGAACCATTGTGCAGGCAGTTAGAGGATACAACAAAAGAAAATCAGCCGGTATTTACGAAAGGCAGACATTATCGCCCCGATATCCGAATGGACTTATACAGAGAAGATGTTTACTGGTCAACGATTATTTTTGAGGTAAAATATCGTAAGATACAGAGTATCTTTCAGGATAAAACAAAAAAGCAAAATAGGGATACGAAGTCATTTTGTGAAAATCAAATTCGGGGATATAAAAATGAACTTCATTCAAAATACTGCAGAGGGCTGGATGAAAATTTTGTGCTTCGCAAATTAAATCCTGTGGATCGTGTATGGGTCTTAAATTCAACGCACCATGAAGGAAATATTATTGACAAAGAAGAGGAAGGAATCAAGTTAATTCAGCTGATTCCGGGAAAAAATCATCAGAAAATCATTCTTGAATTAAAGGAAGAAATTAGTGAAGCATTTGATGGAGAATTAATATAAAAAATAGATGAGGGAAAGATGAGAAAAAAATCAAAAAAAAGAAACAAAATGATTGGTGTAGCACTGGTCATTATCGTTTTGTTATTCGGAATCATAACAGTTAAATTTATCCAGTATGAAAAAATAATTGAGGATACGGAAAGGACATGGCTGATTACACAGTATGGTCCAAGAGATGTAAATTCTATGTTTTATACATTGTATGGTGGAAAGGGGCAATTAATTGTTGTAGATGGTGGCTGGACAGAAGATGCAGATTTTGTGCGTCAGACGATTAAAGAGATGGGCGGAAAAGTAGATGCATGGATTTTGACCCATCCACACCAAGATCATATTGGAGCGTTTAATGCAATTTATTCAGATTTGCAGGGAATTGAAATCAAGGAAGTTTATACGGTAGATATGCCGTCACCGAAATTGTGTCAGGAACGTGCACATTGGGATAGTGTGGATACTTATAATGATTTTTTGGATTTGAATGTAAAAAATTTAAAATACGTTTATCCGGGAGATGAACTGAATATCTGCGGGCTTAAAGTTGATATTTATAATGCCTATGATGAACATGTAAAGGAATTATCACAGGATTATTTAAATGATGGTTCTATGATGTTTAAGGTGCAGGGAGAAAAATCCAGTATGTTGTTTTGTGCAGATGTTGGAAAAGCGATGAGTGATTATCTGCTTGATACATGGGGAGAAAAGTTAAAAGCAGATTATATTCAGATGGGACATCATGGAAATGGCGGGCTTCTAAAAGATTTTTACGAAGAAGTTTCCCCAAAACTTGCATTTTTTGATGCACCGGACTGGCTGATGTATGATGAAACGGGAAAATATACAACACCTGAAAATGCAAAAGAAATGGAGTCGTTGGGAAGTGAGGTAGTAAGTTTTCATACCCAGCCTAATACCGTAAGCATAGAGTAAAAACCATAGAGTAAAAACCCAGGTACTTTCAACACTGGAGATTGAAAGTACCTGGGTTTTATCTTAGATTTGTTAAGGTTAGATAAAGCAGTAATTATCTTTTAAAGTTAATAGTATCACTTGCAACAGCATGTTCATCGAGAAGCTGTTTAAACGTCTTTGTTTTGGCTTTTTCCTGATAATCCTCTGAGAAATAATATCCCTTTAGTTCATCCATATATTCATCATAATCGCATAAATAAACGGAGATAGAAGAGACATCGCTGTCCTGAACAGCAACCGTATATGCAGAGCCGGAAGTGCTATTGGCTGACAGTAAATTTCCATCTGCATCAAGCACAACAGCAAAATATTTAAATTCAGGGTCTGTTACATCAAGAGAAATTTCGAAAGGTGTTTTGGTAACGGAAAGTATTCCATTTCCATCGGAATCAACTGCCTTTGTTTCCTTTGTAATCGAGTCAGAGGTATTTTTCTCAACATCAACTGAGAAGTTCCAGTCTCCTTCTAAAGTCCAGGTGTTATAATGATTCAGACCTTCTGTGGCATCCGGATAACGTTCATAGTACCGGTTCCACATTTCTGTAAAAAGCCGGTGTTCGATTTCTTGCTGTTCTTCTGTAAAATTTTTATAATTAGCTTCATCTAAACCATTTTCAGCCATGGCCTGCTGATAGGCATCTTTTAAGTCCTGTGGCATTTCAGGAGAGGAATCGTCCGGTTTATAACCGCAGATGTTTTTTACATTAAGCTGGATATTAAAGTTGTCTGGAATGGATTCGTTTTCACTAGTCAAAATATCTTCTTTATTCAGGCGCAGAACGCCGAAATAAGTATGGGAATCAATCTGCTTTCCATCCAGATAAGCATTTAAAAGTGTATTATCTTCAGAAGTATTTTTGAAGCTATAATTTAAAGTAGAATCCATGCCGAATAAAATAATCGGTTTTTGATCCTGATTTAAAAAACAGTCTGGAAATTCATTTTCAGTCTGAATGGTCATAGATAAATAAAGTGCGCTGTCATTGCAGTATACTTCGGATAAAGTCAGGGTTGTCCCATTTTGCGTCTGGCTGTAAAGAGAATCGGATGCGGTGTTAGTTTCACCGGAAGAAGCAGATGCATCGGAATCAGCAGAAGAATCTTTTGAACTGTTGTTGTCGAGCGGTTTGGCATAATGTTTAAAGTCGCCGTAGAATCCAAGTGATTTTCCAAGTGTCTGGAACACGCTTCCTACCACCGGAATATTATCCGCCAGAGCTGGATTTGCAGTGCATATAATAGAGAAAATGGCAGCAGAAGCAGCTATAGCAGCAAAACCCTTGTAAAATTTTTGCTTATAACCGGATTTTGAAGGAGTGTGAGTGAAATCGGGTTTGGAGATAAAATCCGTTTCAGAAGTAAAAACTGGTTTGGGAGCAAAAGCTGTTTCAGAAGTAGAAGAAATAGTAGAAGAAACTTCTGTTTTTGCTGCTTCTGAGACTTTAGATGCCTTTATTTTTGCAAACGCTTCTTCCTTTGCCTGATTGACTTGTTTTGGAAGTTGAAAATTTGTAGTTAACGTTGTTTTAAGTTTCTTGTTATCAATCATATTATTTACCCCTTTCTTGTTTGAATAGAAATTGTTTGTGGAAGAGTATCATTTTTTGAAGCTGGTGGAAGATATTCTTTTTTTGCCTGTTGTCGTCCACGTGAAAGTCTGGTTTTTACGGTATTTTTATTTAAATCCAGAATTTCGGCAATTTCGGAGATACGAAAGCCCTCTACATAGTAAAGCAGTAAAATAATGCGGTAAGGCGCATCAATACGTCCGAGCATTTCTTTAAATTCAAATTCGGCAATAGACATATCCATTTGTCCGATGAGAGGAATTTCTTCATCCCAGTTGAATTTCTTATAATGACTTAAAATCTTATTACATTCATTAATTAAAATCCGAATCATCCAGGTTTTGAAATAGCGGGGCTTTTTTAGCGTATTAAGCTTTTCAAAACAAGTCAGGATAGTATTTTGGACAGCGTCTGCAACATCGTCATCATTTCCAAGGATTCCTTTTGCAACTTTATACATTGCCAGTGAATTGACGTCCATCAATTCAAGAAAAGCATCGGTATCGCCGTAAATTGCTTTTTTAATTAAATCAGTCAACTTTTTAAACCTCCTTTCGGTTAGATATGTTTTTTTTATCTTACACTTATTAGACAGATTAGAAGAGAAAATAGTTTCAAAAAGTTTTGTTTTTGTGATAAAATGATGTACGAAGAAAAAAACAAAGCAGAAAGTGAAGCGGACAGAGGTAAGAGAGCGGGATAAAAAAATGAACTCAAATTTTGAATATTATAGAATTTTTTATTATGTTGCAAAATATGGAAATCTGACAAAGGCTGCATCAGCACTTCAGACGAGTCAGCCTGCTGTGACAAGAACGATCCATAAATTGGAGGCGGAGTTAGGATGCCGTCTTTTTATTAGAAGCAAAAGTGGAATGGAATTAACACCGGAGGGGAAAACTTTCTATGAATATGTCTCAGCAGGATGTGCACAGTTTTTCCGTGGAGAACAAAAAATTACAAATTTAATGTCGGTAGATGAAGGGTCTATTACAATTAGTGCAACTGAAACAGCACTTCATTGTTGTCTGTTTCAGGCAATTGAGGCATTTCGGAAAATTCATCCAAAGGTAAGATTTAAGATTTTAAATAATAGTTCCCAAAAATCAATAGAAGTATTGAAAAAAGGTCAGGTCGATATGGCAATGATTTCCTCTATTCCATTTGCGATAGAAGACCCTCTTATAAAACATACCGTTCATTCTTATACAGATATTTTAATTGCGGGCAGAAAATATCGAAATCTAAAGGGGCGTATGATGACATTAGGTGAATTGTGTCATTATCCCTGGGTGAGTCTGACCTCTGATACGATTACCCGTATTTTTCTGGATTCTTATTTCGCAAAGCGCGGACTACCGTTTGAACCCGCAGTGGAATTTGCAACAACAGATTTACTGCTTCCGGCAATTGAACATAATCTTGGAATCGGCTTTTTGCCACCGGAGTTTGTAAAAGAGGCAATGATGAGCGGAAATGTATTTCAGATAGAAATATTAGATGAAATGCCGGACAGAAGTGTATCATTAGTATACGATTCAGAGTATCCTCAAAGTATTGCATCTACTGTATTTCGTAAGTTTGTTCTTGGACGCTGTACACCAGGAGAAAACAGAACTCAATAGATGTATCAATTGTAGATTTTTCCATGAATGAAAAAATATTAAAAAAAGTTAGAAAAAGTGTTGACAATTAAAAAAAGGTGTGCTATTCTAACATAGCTGTCGCGGAAACGACAACAACGACGAATAGTCAAAACAAAAAACTTTGAAAAAAGTTAAAAAAGTTCTTGACAAA
>UMFI01004963.1_pt1 | contig 46693 bp, 44 predicted proteins | sample 1964951 | NCBI WGS metagenome assembly UMFI01 (sample SAMEA4836040, study PRJEB28245) | human gut metagenome | biome: gut microbiome; material: fecal sample | place: Denmark | collected 2008 | reverse complement strand
TCCGTATACTACCGGACTTCTGAATTCCGGACAGGCATCGCATGCACTGCCTCTAGGATACCTGATGGCTACGGGACCATCATATGCGATACCGAATCTTATCATATCAGCCAGTTCCCATTTATGCTTCGGCGACAGTACAACCATATTAGGGATAGTGCTTAAGTAGGACAGATCAAAGATTCCCTGATGGGTTTCCCCGTCGTTTCCCACCAGACCTGCACGGTCTACTGCAAACATTACCGGAAGATTCTGAAGTGCCACGTCATGAATCATCTGGTCATATGCCCTCTGTAAAAATGACGAATACACGGCGAATACCGGCTTTATTCCACCTGCTGCGAGTCCCGCCGCAAATGTCACTGCATGTTCTTCTGCAATTCCCACATCAAAAAAGCGGTCCGGATATTTTTTCCGGAATCCTGCAAGTCCCGTGCCGTCTTCCATTGCTGCTGTGATCGCTGCCAGCTTATCATTTCTTGCCGCCTCATCGCACATTACTTTACAAAAAACATCTGTATACGTATCTTTCTTTTTCGGGTTTTCCGGTTCTCCCGTCTCTACCCGGAACGGTCCGATTCCATGGAATTTTTCCGGCTTTTCTTCTGCCGGCCCGTATCCTTTTCCTTTTTTGGTAATTACATGAAGCAATACCGGTCCTTCAATCTTTCTTGCCTCTTTAAATGCACGTACCATCGTCGGGATATTATGCCCCTGGATCGGCCCTAGATAGGTGATTCCCATGTCTTCAAAGAACATCCCTGGAACGATCAGCTGTTTGAGACTGCTCTTGGTCTTGCGGATACGCTCGATCACAGGATCTCCCACGACCGGAACGTTATGCAGTACATTTGTTACACCTTTTTTCAGATCTGTATAGAAGTCCGCCGTACGCAGCTTTGCCAGATAATCCGACATTCCTCCAACGTTTTCTGAAATAGACATATGATTATCATTCAATACAATGATAAAATTCTTTTTAAGCGTGGATGCATTATTCAGTGCTTCATATGCCATCCCACCTGTCAGCGACCCATCTCCGATTACCGAGATCACACTGTAATCTTCCCTCTGCAGATCTCTTGCGCACACATACCCAAGCCCCGCCGAGATAGAAGTAGAGCTGTGTCCGGTGTCAAATGCATCGCATGCACTTTCTTTTCTCTTCGGGAATCCGCTCATCCCGCCATATTTTCTCAGATCATCAAATCCGTCTTTTCTTCCGGTCAGGATCTTATGTGTATAGGACTGATGTCCTACATCCCATATGATTTTATCCTTCGGCAGATCAAAGACCAGATGCATTGCCATTGTAAGTTCTACTACGCCGAGATTCGATGCCAGATGTCCTCCGGTTTTACTGATCTTCTCGACCAGGAACTTTCGGATCTCCTGTGCCAGTTCCGGAAGTTCTTCCAGCTTCAGATCTTTTATATCATTTGCTTTTTGAATTCTTTCTAACATAACAAGGTATCCCCTTTATCTGTCTCTGTGAATCAGCTGTATCAGTAACTGTTCCAGATACGCATTCTCCCCTGTAAACTGATGAAGCAGGGCAATTGCTTCATTCGATAATTCTTCCACTTTCTTCTGTGCCTGTTCAATTCCCAGAAGTGTTACATAAGTGGTCTTCTGATTCTTCTCATCACTGTGGATTGGCTTTCCAAGTACCTCTTCTGTACTCGTCACATCCAGAATGTCATCCTGAATCTGGAATGCAACACCTACATAATGTGCAATCTTTTCTACGCTCTGTATTTCTGCATCCGAAGCACCACCAAAGATTGCGCCGATCATCATTGCACATTCGATCAGAGCGCCCGTCTTCAGTTCATATATGGTATCCAGCACATCTTTTGAAACCGCATGTCCGGTCTCTTTTACATCGATCACCTGCCCGCCGATCATTCCATAGATACCTGCTTTTCTCCCAAGGACAGTAAGTGCATGCCCGATCTTAAGACTGTCTTCCGGAGACTGCTCAAATGCCCGGAATGCTGTCTCAAATGCGTAATTCAAAAGTGCATCTCCTGCCAGGATTCCCATATCTTCCCCGTATACAATGTGTGTCGTCTTTCTGCCTCTGCGGTACTCATCATTATCCATTGCCGGAAGATCATCATGCACCAGTGAATATGTATGGATCATCTCAAGTGCTGCCATAAAAGGCTTTAATGTCTCCGGTTCTTCTCCAAAAAGTCTGCAGGTCTCCTGCATCAGCATCGGCCGGAGTCTTTTCCCGCCTGCCATCAGACTGTACTCCATTGCCTCCATGATCACCTTCTGATATCCTTCTGCCTCCGGAAGATATCGTTTCAGGATTTCTTCGATCTCTGCCACTTTCGTTTTCATCTGTATTGTAAATTCTTCTTTAGAATTCATGTTCCTCACCCTCTTCATCTAATAACAGCATCTTCTTTTCTACTTTATCGATCTTGCTGTTACAGGCTTTCAGCATATCCATGCCCTGATGATACAGCTGAAAAGATTCCTCCAGTGAAATCTCTCCTTCTTCCATCTTTTTTATCGTCTGTTCCAGATCTGAGAATATCTCCTCAAGGCTCTGTTCTTCCAAAGATTGTCCTTTTTTTTCCGCCATTTGTTTCTCCTGGTATCTGTCTGTTCTATTTGTTCCGTGCTTTGCACCGGCATCATTTATATCTCATACGTCTTATTCTGCACAGCTTCTACAGATGTCTGAATCAGTCCGTCTGTCACATACACCGTCAGTTCATCACCTTTTTTTACTTGCCGGATACTCTTTATCACACTGCCATCCGCTTCTTCTACATAAGAAAATCCCTGATTCAGCTTCCGGATCGGAGACAATCCATTCATCTTCTCGATCTGGATCGCCAGACGGTATCTTGCTTCCTTCACACGGTCATTCATCATCTGACGGAGTTCATCTTCCAGCTCAGCCAGCCTCTGCTGCTGTTCCTGTAACTTATGACGCGGATGCAGATAAGAAAGTCTGGTCTCCATCTCTTTCAGCCGCAGCCGGTTCATACGGGCGGCTCCTGCTACACTCCGATTCATGCGCAGACGGCATTCTGCCAAATAATTCTCCACCTGTCTGTAATCCCACACTGCAAGCTCCGCAGCCGCCGAAGGTGTCGGGGCACGTAAGTCTGCCACGTAATCTGCGATTGTCACGTCTGTCTCATGACCTACCGCCGATATCACCGGAACCGTACAGTCGAAGATTGCCCTTGCCACTTCTTCTTCATTGAAGGCCCACAGATCTTCGATCGAGCCGCCGCCTCTTCCAATGATGATCACATCTACTTCTTTCATCTCCAGCATACGGATTCCCCGCACAATGGACTCTTTGGCGCCTTCTCCCTGCACCTGAGCCGGATAAAGAATCAGCTGTACATACGGATTGCGTCTCGCAGATATATTCATGATATCCCGGACTGCAGCTCCCGTCGGCGCAGTCACAACACCGATTCGCTTTGCATATGCCGGAATCTCTTGCTTATATTCGGGTGCGAACATTCCCATCTCTTCGAGTTCCTGCTTCAGCATCTGGTACTTCTCATAAAGTGCTCCTTCTCCATCCAGCCGGATCTCATTCGCATAAAGCTGGTAAGCGCCGGTTCTTTCATAGACATTTACGGAACCAAGCACAATGATCTGCTGTCCTTCTCTCATATGAAAAGAGAGCCCGCCTCGCTGCCCCGCAAACATGACACAGGCAATCGTTCCGGACTCATCCTTTAATGAAAAATATATATGTCCCGATGTGTGATACTTACAGTTAGAAACTTCCCCCTTTACATAGATACGGTTCAGCATAAAGTCCTGGGTGAACATATTCTTGATATATGCATTCACCTGTTTTACTGTATATACATTTCGAGCCATTTCCTACCTCTGATTAATCTGCAAGCTTTGCCAATACTCCATTTACAAATGATGCACCGTCTTCACTGCTGTATTTCTTTGCAAGATTGACAGCTTCGTTGATTGCAACACCTGTCGGGACATCCTCGTCCCACTTCATCTCATAAACCGCAAGTCTCAGGATTGTAAGATCTACCTTGTTCATACGTCCTGTCTTCCATCCGGTCGTATGCTCATTGATCATTGCATCGATTTCATCAATCTTCTCTACAACTTTCTGCGCTTTTTCACTGATATACTGCATATCTTTTTCTGTGGCGCCTTCGATCTGTTCAAAATACAGTTCTGCCTGTGTTCCCTGTTCTGCTTCTTCGTTAAAATCAGCACCAAATATCAACTTAAAGATATGTTCTCTCTGCTCTGTTCTCTTCACTTATGCTTCCTCCGGTATCTCGACTCCGGCAACGCGGATGTTCACATCTGCCACCTCAAGTCCTGTCATATTCTCAATTGCAGTTTTTACCTTTTCCTGCACTTTAGAAGTGATGTCTTTGATGCTGTAACCATAATTCAGGTTCAATGCCAGGGATACCGTTACGATCCCGTCCAGCACATCTACTTTTACACCTTTAGATAGAGACTTCATTCCAAGCTTGCTGATCAGTTCTCTTGTCGCATTTCCCGCCATAGAAGCAACACCTTCTACTTCCATTGCAGCAAGACCTGCGATGATCGCTACAACTTCATCTGCAATCTTGATCTCTCCAAGATTTTCATCTGTTTTTATTGTATACGTATTTTTTTCTTCTTTACTCATATTCTAAGCGACCTCCCGTCTGGTTTTTCACTGTCTTTTATTATAACAAACTTATATACATTTGAAAACCCCCAGTCATCCCGGGAGTTTTATTTCTGCTGATATTTTTATGATCTGCCGAACTCGGTCAGTTTCAGTCCTTCATTTCTGTCTACCGTCATACGGATGCTCCATTCATTGACAAATAACAGGAGCGGACGTCCCTTCAGATCTTTTACTTTTTTCATATCCGAAGTTCCGGTCAGTTTATCCAGATCAATTTCTTCATTTTCAATCCAGCGGATGTACTCATATGGCAGATTTTCCAGACGGATCTCCACGTTATATTCGTTCTCCAGACGGTATTTTAACACATCAAACTGAAGCACTCCGACAACACCGACAATGATCTCTTCCATACCGGTATTGTATTCCTGGAATATCTGTATTGCACCTTCCTGGGCAATCTGGTTGATTCCCTTAATGAACTGCTTTCTCTTCATAGTATCAACCTGGCGCACACGTGCAAAATGCTCCGGCGCAAATGTCGGGATCCCTTCATATGTGAATTTATCCTGTGCGGTCGTCAGTGTATCTCCGATTGAAAAGATTCCCGGATCAAATACACCGATGATATCTCCGCCGTAAGCTTTACTGATCATCTTACGCTCGCTTGCCATCATCTGCTGCGGCTGGGAAAGACGTACTTTCTTTCCGCCCTGCATATGATATACATCCATACCGGCTTCGAATTCTCCGGAGCAGATACGCATAAATGCAATCCTGTCCCGGTGCGCTTTATTCATATTCGCCTGGATCTTAAATACAAATGCCGAGAAATCTCCTTCTTCCATCGGATCGATCGGACCTCTGTCAGATGTTCTCGGAAGCGGTGATGTCGTCATCTGAAGGAAATGCTGGAGGAATGTCTCTACACCAAAGTTGGTAAGCGCGGATCCAAAGAAGACCGGTGAAAGTTCTCCCTTGCTTACCAGTTCCTGGTCGAATTCTGCTCCGGCACCATCCTGAAGTTCAATCTCTTCTTCCAGCTGCACTCTCTGATCATCTGTGATCAGCCACGAGATCTCCGGATCATTGATATCTACCTTCTTTACTTCTCCTTGCGTCGTTCCCTTTTTTGTATCCGAGAAGATTTCCACCTTTTTACTTGCTCTGTCATATACACCTCTGAACTCTTTACCTGAACCGATCGGCCAGTTGATCGGGCATGTTGCGATTCCAAGTTCATTTTCAATATCATCCAGAAGTTCAAATGTATCCATTGCTTCACGGTCCATCTTATTGATGAATGTAAAGATCGGGATATGGCGCATCGTACATACTTTAAACAGCTTTCTCGTCTGTGCCTCGACACCCTTGGATGCATCGATAACCATAACCGCAGAATCTGCTGCCATCAGGGTACGGTAGGTATCCTCCGAAAAGTCCTGATGTCCCGGTGTGTCCAGGATATTGATACAGTATCCGTCATAATTAAACTGCAATACAGAAGAAGTAACCGAGATACCTCTTTCTTTCTCAATCTCCATCCAGTCAGAAACCGCATGTTTTGCAGTTGCCTTTCCTTTTACGCTTCCCGCCTGATTGATGGCACCTCCGTAGAGAAGGAACTTCTCTGTCAGTGTCGTCTTACCTGCATCGGGATGTGAGATAATTGCAAATGTTCTTCTTTTCTTTATCTGATTCTTTACTTCATTCGTAATCTGTGACATATATTATACACTCCTAATTTATAGTATATCCGTTTATAGGCACTATTAATCAGTATAACATATGTCTTTAAAATGCTCAAACATATTTTTCCTGTATTTTCAAGGTTTTCCCTTGTTTTCTGCAGCTTACTTCGAATCCGCATTCACCGGATTGATCACAATATTCTGTGCTGCCACCCCCGTCTTTCTGGTCACAATATCTTCGATCTGCGCACGGTTTGCATCACTTAACTCGGAAGCTCCTACGATCACATCTGCCTGATCATCCGTGATGCTCACAACGGAATTATGAAATCCTTTGGCTGCCAGGAGTGACTCTGCAGCCGATTCTTTTTCTGCAGTCTCCGTCATCTGTACCATCTGGTTCACGGCTTTTTCTTTTTCTTCGGCGCTGAGATTCTTATTATCGATAATATTCTGTAATGTTTCTTTATTCTTAGAGCGCACCTGTTCCCTGCTCACCTTCGCCTGCGACACAACCGAACTTACCGATCCATTTGTAAGGACTGCTTCTCCGGGTGTTCCGTCTACACTTCCGTCATCTGTGCTTCCGGCATTGCTGTCTGCGCCGCTGCCGGAATCCCCCTCCTGACTTTTCATATCTCCGGATGACACCGATGCATCTTCATCGGAAATATCCAGCAATTCCTTGTTCGCGAGTTCAGAATTGGTCTCCTGTGTCTTCGTCTTGTTCGGAAATAATTTGCCCGAGTAATTCATATACCCTGCGGCTGCGATCATCACTGCCAGTGTTGCGATCACAATCTGATTCTTCTTTGCAATCTTTTTCAATGTTATGCCCTCCTGTCCGTTTTACACTGCTTTAATTCATCTGCTTTTTCATTATTCTAATCTTATGCGGTTCGATATCAAATAATGCCTGGACCGCACTGCTGATATTTTCTTTCACCACTGCATTCCCGCCGCCATCTGCGATCACGACCACACCTTCGATTTCGGGACTTAATTCTTTGCTTACATATGGAGATCCGCTACCCTGAGTAGTGCTGTCACTGTCACTTGCATATACCGTATTTTCTTTTTTGGATGCCTTTGACGACTGTCTGGTTCCTCCCTGGCTGTCTTCTTCCGTCACCGTTTCCTGATCCGATTCTGTATCCTTATCCAGCACCTTTTCTGCTGAAGATTTCAGTGTGATCATCACCTTTACTTCTCCGGCTCCTTCAATCTGCGATAAGATCCGGCTCAGGCGATCTTCCAGATAGGTAGTATACGCTTCTTCGTCTGTCCCATCAGATGTCCCCCTTACAGTTTTTCCTGTATTGCCGTCTGATGCGGACGAAGCATGTTCTTTCGTCTTTCCTGCCGGAACTGCGATCACCATCAGAAGAATTCCTGCAAGAAGCAGAATCAGGAGCTGATCTTTTTTTAGATTTTTAAACGAAAACTTTTTCCAGTTTGTAAGTTTGTTCGGAAACAATTCACTCAGATTCTTTGCCGATTTCAATCTGCTCCACCTCGATTCTTCTGTTCTGGCTTGTATTTTCATCATTCTGTCCGTCTATCCTGAGAATCTCTTCCTGAACTTTCTGACTTTTTTCTTCCAGTTCACTGACCTGAATCTTATATACACTGTTATGATAAATTTCTTCAAATGCGGTTCTCTTATCCAATAATTCCAATACCGGAACAACCAACATTGCTGTCAGAATCAGTCCCAGAACGAAACGGACATATTTTTGAAACCCATGATCCGGCAGCATCTGTAAGATCATGCTTCCAAGCACTGCAAAAAATGATAACTTTAAGATCCAGTTATAGATAAACTCCATCTGTCCCGCTCCTTTTTGGTCATGCATTCGTCACCGCCGCCACGATTGCGATCGTCAGCAGAAATAACACTCCCACAGTAAATACAATCTGCATCAGTATCTGACATCCTTCTCCTACCGCTTCTACGCAGCCCGTGACACGTTCATCCGACACCGGCTGGATCATGGCAGCAGCAAGCTTATAAAGAAGAGCTGTTCCCGCAGTCTGGACTAACGGTATGACACACAGGGCAATACAGATCACCGCTCCTGCCATCCCGATTCCATTCTTTACCAGTACTGCCGTTCCAAGCGCCACCTCCGTCATTCCGCCCAGGAGATTGCCTATTCCCGGGATTGACTCTGCACCTTTCAGTACGGTGCTTCTTTTCACCGTATCGATCGCAGGACTGATCATTCCCTGGATCAGGTTCGCACCGATGACACACGCAAGTGCTGTCTTAAGCGTCCAGCGGATGACAATTTCCAGGAATTCCGATAATTTCTCCAACATATCTTCCGGTCCCAGAAAATTCAGGATACGGATGATCATATATACTCTCACCATCGGCAGCAGTACATTTCCGATTATGATCTCAACCGCATAGATTAAAAACAGAACAAGATTGTAAAATGCCACCCCGGTCACACTTCCCTTCGCCACCGCAACCGCCAGAAAATAAACCGGATAGAATACTCCCATAAAAGCAGTGATATTCCGTATCCCGGATTCCACCCACTTAAGAACCACATCAAAAGCAGCGACCGTCAGTGCCGCCAATAACATGTAAATCATATAGAATCCGACACTTGCCACCTGTCGGTTCTGAAGGGTACCTGCAAACTGATTCATGAATGCTGCAATCATTGCAATCAGCAAAATATGTATCAAATTCTTTTTGCCCGTCTGAAGCAGATAAAACATCTGCTCCCTGACGAATTCTGAAAGAAGCTTTGCAGATGCCTTCAGATTTCCGGTTAAGATTTCCGATATTACTTCTTTAAATATGATCCGTTTTTCAGGGAACAGAGACTGTAAGGAATCGTCAATTTCGCCGTATTCAAATTCTGAGAGGATGCTTTCTTTTATTTTCTGTTGTTCCTGTTCTGGATCCGCCGCATAACAATATGTAACTCCAATATGTTCCAACGCCGGAAACAATAGCAAAAATATTAAGACGCACCCGATATAAATACCCGTTATTTTTTTATATCCCGCACTACATCTCATACCAGAAATCCCCGTATCGTCTGCAAAAGCGCACTTAACACCGGAAGACTTAACACCAGGATCGTAATCTTGGCGAACACTTCGATCTGTAATGCAATCGTCTGATACCCCGCATCTTTACATATTGCCGAAGAAAATTCGGCCGCATATGTGATCCCAAGAATCTTCCACAATGTTTTCCAATAATCATTGCCAGGCCCGGCAACACCGTTGATCTCATTCAGTACATCTTTGATCAGGCTGATCTTCCCAAGCAAAGTGGCAAAGATCAAAAGACCAAGGACAATACTGATATAGATGCCATATTCGGATTTACCATTTTTGAACTGCAAAGCCAGAAGAACTCCTGCCACTCCCAGTATTCCGATCTGCAGCATACTCATATGTTCCGCCTCCCATCCCATATAGCACATACTTCTCAGACATCACACATTTTATAACGAAAACAGATCCTGGATAGATTCAAACAGATCATAGATATATGGCACGATCCAGAATAAAACCAGTAAAAGTCCTGCCAGACTGGTCAAGAATGCCTGTTCTTCTCTTCCGCTGTGCTTTAACACCTGACAAAGTATGGATACAAGAATCCCTACCGCCGCAATTTTAAATATCAGATTCACACTCATATACTGCCTCCTATTTTTTACAGGAGGATAATTGCCAGAAATATGCCTCCGGTCACTCCGACACACTGGTACAGACGGATTCTCTCCTTCTGCTCCGTTCTCATGTCCTCCATTTTCTGTTCCATTTGTTCCAGGTACAGATCCAATGTCTTCACCTGCATCTCGATATCGATCGTTCCCAATTCACTGCCAAGGCGTATCAGACTCTCCATCATATCCTGTGGGATTCCGGTTTCCGCAAGATATTTCCTCGTCTCTTCTTCCCATATTCCCGCCAAACTTGTACCCTGTCTTTTCGTCAGCCTCTCGCACAAAGAAAGCAGCCACATCTTATACGGTTCCTGCGCTTCGCTCCCTACATGCAGAAACGCTTCCGGAAGCACCTGTCTGGAATAACGGATCTCACTTCTGATCCGAAAAATCAGTTTTCTCAGATATCGCATCTGTCTGTAACACTCTTCTATTTTTGCAGCCTGCAACATTCCCCAGCCCCCGCCTGCAAGAATGACCATGACTGCCCCGATTCCTTTTATCATTTCGCCATTTCCATCATTTCTTTGTATAGAAGGCTTCCCCTGTTATCAAAGATTCCTTCGATCTGTCCCACGTGTGCGTCATTTCCAAGTAAAATATACCGTTCGAACCTTCCTTCTCCGATCATCCGGTTGAACAGTGGTTTTTTCCTAAGTTCTTCCATTGACTCTGCATGTACGGTCGCCAGCATCTTACATCCACAGTGCATGGCATATTCTATAGCATGTACATCTTCTGGTGTCCCAATCTCATCCACAGCGATCACCTGCGGTCCCATTGAACGGATCAGCATGATCATCCCTTCTGCTTTCGGGCACCCATCCAGAATATCCGTACGGATTCCAAGATGATTCTGCGCCACACCCATATAGCAGCCGCCAATCTCCGAACGTTCATCCACCACACCTACCGCAAGTCCCGGAAGCCAGGAATTCCCTTCCGATATCTGACGGATCAGATCTCTTAACAGTGTCGTCTTACCACATCCCGGCGGCGATACGATCAATGTATGACATAACAACCGGTTACATACAATATAGGGAAATACCGCATCGGCGCATCCGATCATCTCATGTGCCACACGGATATTCACTGAAGAAATGTATTTCAGATTCTTTACCTTCCCATTTTCCATAATAGCCTGTCCCGACAATCCCACTCTGTGTCCTCCTTCGATCGTGATAAATCCCTGCCGCATCTCCTGCTCGCACGCATATAGGGAATAATTACTGATGTATTCCAGCATTTCGCGGATATTATCTTTCGTCACCAGGTATGGCCGTCTGGCTTTCGCTCCGGGAATAACTTCTGTGTCATGATACAGGAAGATCAGCGGCTTTCCCTCCCGGAGACGGATCTCCTGTAAGTATTCGAACTCCAGCTTTTCCTTTTGTATAATACTTCTGACATCCCATGGCAGGACTTTTAAGATTGTATCTTCTTTCATGTTCATCACCTCTTTACACCCATGTATATGTGGATGAATAGAGATTATGACTGGTATTTTTCTGGGAACGCAAAAAGGTGATATGAAATTTGGGTTTTTATTTCATATCACCTTTATTGCAATAAAGCGTTTACTACAAATCAGCACCAGTTTGCAATTATTTCATTATAAAATTGTTCCTTATCTCCGGTTCTCTTCAGATCTTCCTTTACTTTTCCATCTTTTAAGAAAATAATTCTATCACATGAACTTGCTATAATAGGATCATGTGTTACAAGCAGAATTGTTTTCCCCATCTTCTTATTAATCTCTTCTAAAGTATGTATTACAACCTCTGATGAGGCAGAGTCCAGATTTCCTGTTGGTTCGTCCGCCAAAATTAAATCGGGATTGTAGATTAATGCGCGGCAAATCGCAGTTCTTTGTTTTTCTCCTCCTGATAATTCATATGGTTTTTTATCCAATAAATCCGTAATTGCAAACTTCTCAGCCATTTCTTCACATTTTTTCTTACTCTCCTGAACATCTGCCTCATCCAAAATAAGTGGAAGCATAATATTTTCTTTTATAGACAGACTATCCATAAGATAATAATCCTGAAATACAAAAGCAATCTCTGTTCTTCTAAGTCTTGCCAGTTCAGCCCGGTATATATCTTTTGTATCTTTATCTTTGTAATATATTGTTCCGTCATCTGGTTTGTCTAGCATTCCCACTGCCTTTAATAATGTAGTTTTTCCACAACCAGAACGTCCCATAATCCCTACAAATTCACCTTCTTCTATCTCAAATGAAACATTATTTAAAACAGGATAAGTAATGCTTTCTCCTGTTCGGGAAGTTGAGTAATATGCCTTTTTTAAATTTTCCACTTTTAAAATTTTTTTACTTTTTTCCATCTCTACTATCTCCCTCTATTTTTCTAATATTTCTATAAGCAAATATCAAACTAAAAACAGCAAAAAGCAACCATATAGCACCAACAATCAAAATTATTCCTTTAAAGTATCTATGAACCCACTCAATCTGTAAGTGTTTCGCATACAAAAGCATGCTACAATACAAAATTGAAATAATTGTGCCACATATAACAGGCAGTCCTCCTGATAGCAGACACTCTTTTATGATTCCCTTTCTGACTTTAGCAGAAGACATTCCTGATTGAATATAAAATCGGTATTTCCATTCTGTCTCCGGAAAATCACACTCCATTTTTATACTCAATACAAATATTCCACACAAAAGCATAATGATAATATTTCCCGCTGCTGAAGCCACATATAAAAGCTTTGTTTTACTTCTTTCTAACAGCAGCTCTTTCTTCTCGTAAATCAGATTCCCATTATCAACATCAAAATAATTTACCTGGGAATGATCTTTGGCATACGCTTTTATTTCTTCGACGACTTTATCATAATTTTCAGGTATGTTCATCATAACAGCCATATTCGCCCCATCTGCTTTCACACAGTTCTTTTGATAATATTCGTCTGAGAATACAATAATATGTTCACATGTTTCACTTCCAAACACACCTGTTAGAATTCTGTCTTCTGTTCCGACAACCTTGAATTTTTCTGTAAAATACTGTACTTTAGGTGCTGCTACACCTTTTATATACAACCATAAATCAGCTCTTGCTTTTCCTATATAAATTAATGGATTTTTTGTATTGTAACCAATTCCGACTTTGTTTCGTTCAAACCTCTCCCTTTGATATACAACAAATATTTCATTGTCTTTCAAATCTAGCGATTTTCCAGTCCATTTTTCATAAGTTGATGCCGGAATCCCCATATGTTCAGCAATATCTGTCGTTGTTACTCTAGCACATGGTACTTTTCTCAGTTCAACCCCTTCATCATCTGTTAAATGATTCAAAAACTCTTCATCATCTTTATTTGCCATCCATACCAAGTCATACGGATAATTCTTCGGCTCGGTAATCGGAAGGTTATCCAATAATTTTATAGAAAAATCTGTCATAATAATTACAAGAAATGCTGCAACGACAAAAGACATATTTATATTATAAAAGAATCTATGATACCAGTTTTCCAACCATGTAATTCGTTTATAATACTTCTTCTCCTTTTTATTCAACCGAACAAAATAGTATCCTGCCAAGCTGATCATAAGCAGGCACATGCCCGCATTCAAAAATACAGTCGGAATACTTTTGGATATCTTTCCCCAATAAAACAATAAACTCATAAGACCAATCAAGGTCAAAAATATCCCAATCAGTAAAGTTTTCGGTCTCTTCTTCAGTGGTTTCCCGTTCTTTTTTCCAACCGTCAACAACGCATCCATTCCCAGACATGCTATCAATTCATCAAAAACAATGAATAGTATGCCGAAAACTTCACATGAAATCACCAATGTATTCCGCAGTGCAACAAATCCATAATTAACCTCTGTAGTAATTGTATTATAAAAGATATTTTGTAATACTGTTTTTGCACACTCTGCTAATATTTTTCCTAAAATCAAGCCACCAGTTACCGAGGAAAATATAATCCCTGCATATTCAAATCCAATAAACATATATCTATGCTTTTTCTTTAATCCCATCGTATCAAGCAGAACATAATCATAGGATTTTTTTTGTATGTACGAAATAATAACCAGTACCATTAATATAAACAAGAGAATATATGTCTCTTGAAAATTAATAAAAGTGTACATTTCTTCCACTATGCCAGAATTTTGTCCATGTATAATTCCTTCAATACTGTCACTAAATGCATATGATACATATATTGTCGAAACCATTAATATACCACATAGTATAACCAGTAAATAATGACCAAACTTATGTTTTAGTGTTTCAAAAAATATTTTTTTCATTATATATTCCCCCTCTATTTTGTTGCATATATACTAATCTATCATTAATAACTTTGGATATTCTTTACTTAAATATATTCCATTAATCAATGTCAATATCGTTCCACTTTCTCCAGATAGGATTGAATAATCATTTGTATACTCATCATTGAAAATACAATTTTGATGACTTATAATCTAATATTTCTAATAATTACGTCTTCCGCAAAACCATATTTTTCTATCGGCGGGATATATACTTCTTTTTTATCCTTCCACCCTGAAAGCAGCTCATTCATTCTCAATATTCCTTTCCGTCTTATCTTTCGACATATTCGCTCTTACAAAGATATTATATTCTTTTTTACGAATATATTCAATCTATAAAAACTCTTTTATGCTTATTGTATGCGCAAATAGGAAGCATGAGCACAAATGATTGACTATAGTCCTTTTTGGAAAACACTTGAAAATTCCACTGAAAATTGGTGTACATTAACAAAAAAAACGCCCCAGGCTTCCACTACCGGAACCCTGAGGCATTCACATTACATCTTATATTAAATTTATAATCTTATTCCGCTACATCCTTCATAGAGAATGAGATTCTTCCCATCTTGTCCTTGCCAAGGCATACAACCTTAACAACATCGCCAAGTGTCAGAACGTCTTCTACGCGGTTTACTCTTTCTTTGGAAAGCTTAGAAATGTGTACCATTCCTTCTTTACCTGGTGCAAACTCAAGGAATGCACCGAAGTCTTTGATGCTGACAACTTTTCCTTCGAGAACCTGTCCTGCTTCGAAATCTGTTACGATGATGTGGATCATCTTCTGTGCTTCTTCCATACCTTTGGCATCTGTTCCGCAGATAGATACGGCACCGTCATCTGTAATATCGATCTTCACGCCTGTCTGCTCGATGATCGCGTTGATCGTCTTTCCACGCTGTCCGACAACATCGCCGATCTTCTGTGGGTCGATCTGCATCTGAATGATCTTTGGAGCGAATTCTCCAACCTCTGCTCTAGGAGCATCGATCGCTTTATTCATAACTTCATCAATGATGTAAAGTCTTGCTTTTCTTGTCTTAGCGATAGCTTCTTCAATGATCGGTCTTGTCAGTCCGTGGATCTTGATATCCATCTGGATCGCTGTGATACCTTTATGAGTACCGGCCACCTTGAAGTCCATGTCTCCGAAGAAGTCTTCCAGTCCCTGAATATCTGTAAGTACAAGATAATCATCATCTGTATCACCTGTAACCAGTCCGCATGAGATACCGGCTACTGCAGCCTTGATCGGTACACCTGCTGACATCAGTGACATAGAAGATGCACATACACTTGCCTGAGAAGTAGAACCATTTGATTCAAATGTCTCAGATACAGTACGGATCGCATATGGAAATTCTGCTTCGCTTGGAAGTACCGGAAGTAATGCACGCTCTGCCAGTGCTCCATGTCCGATCTCGCGGCGTCCCGGTCCTCTGGATGGCTTTGTCTCACCTACAGAGTATGATGGGAAGTTGTAGTGGTGCATATATCTCTTTGTTGTCTCTGCTTCATCCAAACCATCCAGTTTCTGAGCTTCAGAAAGTGGTGCCAATGTACAGATGTTGCAGATCTGTGTCTGTCCACGAGTGAACATTGCTGAACCATGTACTCTAGGAATCAGGTCAACTTCTGCCGCAAGTGGTCTGATCTGGTCGATTTTTCTTCCGTCCGGACGTTTGTGGTCTTTTAAGATCATTTTACGTACGGTCTTCTTCTGGTACTGATATACAGCCTCCGGAAGAACTGCAAGCCACTCTTCATTTTCAGCAAATGCTTCCTCTAATTTTTCTGTTACGGCACGGATATTCTCTTCTCTTGTCTGTTTATCATCGGAGAATACTGCTACTTCCATCTCTTCCGGAGTAACAATCTCTTTGATTGCTGCAAAGAGTTCTTCCGGAACTGCACAGCTTTCATATTCGTGTTTTGGTTTTCCGCATTCTGCCACGATTGTGTCAATAAATGCGATTACTTTCTGGTTTAATTCATGCGCTGCAAAGATCGCATCGATCATCTGCTGCTCAGGAACTTCGTTTGCTCCTGCTTCGATCATGATGACTTTCTCTTTTGTTGAAGCAACCGTTAAAGCCATGTCAGACACTGCTTTCTGAGCTGCTGTAGGGTTGAATACGAATTCTCCGTCAACCAGACCTACCTGTGTAGTAGAGATCGGTCCGTCAAACGGGATATCAGAGATTGTTGTTGCGATTGCTGCACCAAGCATAGCTGTAAGCTCCGGTGAACAGTCCTGATCGACAGATAATACAAGGTTCTCCAGTGTTACATCGTTACGGTAGTCCTTTGGGAACAGTGGTCTCATCGGACGGTCGATTACACGGCATGTAAGGATTGCGTTTTCAGATGCTTTCCCCTCTCTCTTATTGAATCCTCCAGGGATCTTTCCTACTGCATACATTCTTTCGTTGTATTCAACGCTCAGTGGGAAGAAATCAATTCCGTCTCTTGGCTTCTCAGAAGCTGTTGCTGTACACAGTACAGTTGTATCACCATAATGCATTAACACAGCACCATTTGCCTGTTTTGCAACTCTGCCTACGTCAACTCTTAAAGTTCTTCCGGCGAGTTCCATTTCAAATGTTTTATACATAAATGTTTTCTCCTTTATTTTTTCTTTTGTGGTTCAAGATTACCCCGAAACTACTGAAAAACACATTTTTCACTATGCCAAACGCCATATACAGCAGCATTTCTGCATCAAATATACTTTTCAGTGGTCTCGGTGAAGCTTTCCCAATCCACAATCTTAATAATTATAACATACACTTTCATAAAAAGCTATACCAAAAACACATGGCAACATAGAAAAAGGGACATTCTTCCGAATGTCCCCATAAAAAGCATGAATTATTTTCTTAATCCAAGTTTCTCGATCAGTGCACGATATCTTTCGATGTCTGTCTTCTTCAGATATGCAAGAAGTCCTCTTCTCTGTCCTACCATCTTAAGAAGTCCTCTTCTTGAGTGGTGATCCTTTGGATTAGCTTTGAAGTGATCTGTAAGATCATTGATTCTTGCTGTCAGGATAGCGATCTGTACTTCCGGTGATCCTGTATCTCCTGCTGTTCTGCCATACTGTGCTACGATCTGTTCTTTCTGTTCTTTAGAAATCATGTTTGTTTCCTCCTGTATTCTCTTAAATTAAAACGCCTGATATTAAGTAACGGTTGGAGTTTCCAGTTACCGAACACCGGCTTCAACGTTGCTTAGTATATCATATGAACTTCCCTGTGTAAAGAGAAATTTATACAATTCCAAAATATTCCATTCCCTTTGCAATATCCTTATCAATCTGTTCTTTCAGTGCTCCGATTCCATTGAATTTTTGTTCCGGTCTCCGGAATTCCATCAGACTGATCCGGACTTTTTCTCCGTATGCATTTCCCGAATATCCAAAAAGAAACGCTTCGATCAACAGCTTCTTCTCTTCCGTTACAGTGGGCTTAATACCGACATTTGCAATCCCCGGATAGGTCTTGTCCTGTACATCAATCTTACAGAAATAGACTCCGTGTGCCGGCACGATCTTCCCGTCAGGCCATGCAACATTCAGTGTCGGAAATCCGAGCGTACGGCCAAGCTGTCTGCCATGTTCGACCATCCCCTCTACTTCAAATGGATAACCAAGCAGCTTTTCTGCCAGTCCCACATCTCCGGCTTTTACCACTTCTTTTACATAAGTACTGCTGATGATCCGGTCATGATAACGTTCTTTTTCTATGACTATCAGCTGATAGTCATATTGATCTGCATATTCCGCCAGCATATGCACATCCCCGCGTTTCTCACATCCGAATGTAAAGTCTGTTCCTACCACAACATATTTGGCATGAAAAAGATCATGAATGATCTCCTGTATAAAATCCTCCGCACTTTTCTGACGGAAAGATTCAGTAAACGGGCATTCGATCAGGTAATCGACTTCGTCTTTCACCCTTTCCTGCCGTTCTTCCCCGACCATCAGAAGTTCCGGAGTAATCCCTCTTTCCTTCCATAGCGGTCTCATGTCAAACGAACATACGATGCTGTTAATATTCTCCTGTTCTCCTAATTCACGAACTTTTGTCACAAGCACCTGATGGCCTCTGTGTAATCCATCAAACTTTCCAAAAGTCACCGCCGCCCTGCCGCTTCCGTTATATTCCGCAAGCTTCCCGATATACTGCATAGTCTTTTCTTCCTCGTTTACTCGTTAAAAAACATCTTGACGATGTGATATTTTTTTTCTTTTTCTTTCCACTGATAAATAGCAATGAATTTACCTGATTCCTCATACAGACGTACCTGTCTGTCTTCCTCTTGACTGTCTGCGTCTTTCAGCATCTTCTCATCCAGCGGATTCCCGTTTTTTGCAAATGCTTTCCAGTCATCCTTCACTGTGATCTTTGGATATAACGGGAACATTTCATCAATTGGCACCAGAATCTCCTCAAGCATTCCTTCCTGCTTTAATGCTCCGATTTCTTCCAGTGTCTTTGCATCCTTTATCTGAAACGCCGATACTCTTGTACGGATCAGTGATTCCATACATCCGCCACATCCAAGCTGTTCGCCGATATCGTGGCAAAGAGTCCGGATATAGGTTCCTTTGGAACACGACACCTCCATACGGACCCGCGGAAGATCCATTTCTATGATCCGGATATCCAGGATTTTCACCGGACGGGCTTTTCTTTCTACAACCTTTCCTTCTCTGGCAAGCTCATATAATTTTTTCCCGTTTACCTTAAGTGCCGAATACATCGGTGGAATCTGATCATAGTCTCCGATAAAGCTTTCGATTACTTCTCTTACTTTATCTGCTGTAAGAGTTTCCGTACTTTTTTCTTCCAGAATTCTGCCCGTGATATCCTGTGTGTCAGTTGTCATACCGAGAAGCATAACTGCCTCATAAGTCTTATCCTTATCCGTCAGAAGATCACAAAGCTTAGTTGCTTTTCCCAAGCAAACCGGAAGAACACCTGTCGCATCCGGATCAAGTGTTCCGGTGTGTCCGATTTTTTTCTGTCCCACGATCCCACGGAGTTTTGCTACTACATCGTGGGAAGTGAACCCTTTTTCTTTATACACATTAATGATTCCGTGTATCATAGTTTACTGCTCCTGTGTCTTTTCCAGTTTTTCCATCTGCGCTTCGATCTGTTTTGACAGATTGTTCAGCACATCAAACGGTGTTCCTGTCATTGTAAATCCAGCTGCCTTCTTATGACCACCACCGCCAAAATACTGTGCAATCCTGCTGACATCGATTTTCTCTTTGGAACGGAGGCTTACTTTGAATTCATTCTGTTTCAACTCATACATGAATACAGCAACCTCTACTCCTTCTGTCACGCGAAGCTGGCTTACAATTCCTTCCAGATCTTTAGGTCCCACACCGTAAAAATCCATCACATCTTTCCGAATATAGGACGCGATACCTGTTCCATTTAAAAACAGGATACTTTCCATCAGTGCACGGCCCATCACAAGATTCTGCGCATAAGATTTCGCATAGAATGTATCTTCTATGATCTTCGGCCCGTCAATGCCTTTTTCCAGAAGATTTGCAGCCACCCGGAATGTCTCTGGTCCGGCACAGGAATACTGGAATACACCTGTATCATGCACAATTCCAAGGTACAGTGCTTCCGCCACATTTTTGGAAATCTTCTCTTCATCCAGAAGTCCGTATACCAGTTCTGATGTCGAACTTGCTTCCGGAACGATATGATTTACATCTGCAAAGCCGATGTTACTGATATGGTGATCCACACAGAACGTATGCTTTGCTTTATTAAATAACGTTTTAGAATACTCCAGTCTGTCTGTATCCCCACAGTCCAGGGAAATGAAGAGATCATATACTTTCTCTTCATCATCCACAGACTCCAGGATTGTCTCTGTTCCCTTTAAGAAATGAAACGATTCCGGAATATCTTTCAAATAGATATCTACCGTCTTATCACTGTAATTCTCCCGGATATACTGTCCGAGTCCCACGCAGGAACCCACACAGTCTCCATCCGGACGTATATGTCCGCCGATCGCGATCGACGACACATTTTCCAATACTTTATTCAGCATCTTCCTCAACACCTTCCGTTTTCAGGTCCCTGGTTACTTCATCAATCTTCTTTGACATATTGACACCATATTCAATGGACTGATCCAGTACAAACTTAATCTCCGGTGTGTTACGCAGATTCAGTGTTCTGGCCAGCTCACGGCGGATATATCCTTCCGCGCTCTGCAGGCCTTTGATCGTCTGCTCCTGCTCATAAGCATCTCCGAGCACACTGATATATGCCTTACATGTCTTAAGATCCGGTGCAACTTCTGCAGCTACAACCGAAGTCCAAGGTGCAACACGCGGGTCTTTTAATCCCCCTCGGATGATGTTCGATAACTCGTGCTGCACTTCTGTATTTACTCTTGTATTCTTAATACTTCTTTTTCTCATTTATATCAACTCCTAGCGTGGAATCTCTACCATCTCGAATGCCTCTACGAGGTCACCTTCTTTGATGTCATTGAAGTTTGCAAATACGAATCCACATTCGTAACCTGCTTTTACTTCTTTTACATCGTCTTTGAATCTCTTCAGTGATGCCAGAGGTCCTTCAAATATTACAATACCGTCACGTGTCAGGCGGACAGAACAGTCTCTCTTGAACAGACCGTCAAGAACGTAAGATCCGGCAATTGTTCCGACTCCCGAAGCCTTGAATGTCTGACGTACTTCTGCGTGTCCGAGTACTTTCTCCTCAAATACAGGATCCAGCATACCCTTCATGGCAGCTTCTACATCTTCGATTGCATTGTAGATGACACGATACAGACGGATGTCTACACCTTCACGATCTGCAGTCTCTTTTGCAGTTGCGTCAGGACGAACGTTGAATCCGATGATGATCGCATTTGATGCAGAAGCAAGACTTACGTCTGACTCATTGATCGCACCTACACCGCCATGGATGATCTTAACTACTACTTCATCGTTAGACAGCTTCAGTAAGCTCTGTTTGATTGCTTCTACAGATCCCTGTACGTCTGCTTTTACTACAATACCAAGTTCTTTTAAGTTACCTTCCTGGATCTGTGTAAACAGATCATCCAGAGAAAGTTTGGATTTTGTCTCTTCCAGAAGTTTTACCTTGCTCTGTGAAATAAATGTCTCTGCAAAGTTTCTTGCTTCTTTTTCATTGCCGCATCCGACGATAACTTCTCCTGCATTCGGTACATCGTTCAGTCCCAGGATCTCTACCGGTGTAGACGGGCCTGCTTCTTTGACTCTTCTTCCCTTATCATCCATCATGGCTCTTACTTTACCAAATGCAGAACCTGCTGCGATCGGATCTCCGACACGGAGTGTTCCTTTCTGAACCAGGATATTTGCAACGGAACCTCTTCCCTTATCCAGTTTTGCTTCCAGTACAAGACCTCTTGCACGGCGGTTTGGATTAGCTTTTAATTCCATTACTTCTGCTGTTAACGCGATCATTTCCATCAGATCTTCCAGACCTTCTCCTGTCTTGGCAGATACCGGAACAAAGATTGTGCTTCCACCCCAGTCTTCCGGAATCAGTTCATATTCTGTCAGTTCCTGTTTTACACGGTCAATGTTGGCACTTGGTTTATCCATCTTGTTGACAGCTACGATGATCTCTACACCTGCAGCTTTTGCATGGTTGATTGCTTCTACTGTCTGCGGCATAACACCGTCGTCTGCTGCTACTACGAGAACCGCGATATCTGTAGAGCTTGCTCCACGCATACGCATTGCTGTGAATGCCTCATGTCCCGGAGTATCCAGGAATGTGATCTTCTCTCCGTTAATTTCTACAACGTACGCACCAATGTGCTGTGTGATACCACCAGCCTCGCGGTCAATAACATTGGTATGACGGATCGCATCCAGAAGAGAAGTTTTACCGTGGTCAACGTGACCCATAACACAGACTACCGGCGGACGTTTCTTCATTTTCTTTTCGTCCTCTTCGTCTTCCTTCAGAAGTTCTTCGATTACGTCTACAACTTCTTCCTTCTCACACAGGACTTCAAATTCCAGTGCGATCTCTTCTGCTGTCTCGTAATCAATCTCCTGGTTAACCGTTGCGATCTTGCCCTGCATAAACAGCTTTTTCACGATCACAGATGGTACGATCTTCATCTTGTCTGCCAGTTCTTTGATCGTCAGAACTTCCGGGATTGTGATCTGTTTGATCTCTTCTTCTACCTTCTGCTCTTTCTGCTGTGGTTTCTGAAGCTGCTGCTTCGGCTCGTTTTTCTTCTTGCCCTTTGGCATTCTTTCTTCATCATCACGACGATAATCTTTCTTCTTGTGATCGTCTTTTCCCTTCGCATTCTTTCTCTGTGGTTTCTGTCCTTCGATTGCAGGAGCCGGAATGCTTGTGTTATTCTTTCTGTCATTTCTTCTGTTGTCGTTTCTGTCTCCGAATTTACGTCCCTGTCTGTCATCGCCGCGGTTGTTGTCACGTCTGTTATCACGGTCTCCCTGATTTCTGTCGGAACGGCCATTCTGCGGACGGTCTCCTCTCTGGAATCTCTGTCCGCCTCTTCCCTCCTGGCGGTCTCCGCTGCGTCCGTCTCTTCCAGCGCCGCGTCTGTCGTTGCCGCGGTTATTTCTGTTATCGGATCTGTCATTTCTATCAGATCTTTCATTTCTTTCAGATCTCTCCGGTCTTTCACTTCTTTCCGGACGTCTGTTCTGTGTTCTTTCTGCTGCCGGCCTCTCTGTTCTCTTTGGAGCCTGTGCCTCTCCTGTTGCTGTGTTCTGTGCCGCAGGGCGCTTTGCCGGACGGCCGTTATTTGCCTGCATCTGTTTTCCCTGTCCGGAATTCTGACGGTTTCCGCCGGATCTTCTTCCTTTATTACCGCCGTTCTGTGTATTCTGCGGACGGAATACATGCACGATATTCTTTTTCTTTGGTGTTTCTGATTTTTCTGTATTTTCGTTTATATTTGTTTCTATATCTTTATTTGACATATGATCTGCCTCCTCTACGCAATTGTCTGATTCTCTGTGTCTATATGCTTCCGGATACCTTTTGCGAATCCCTCATCAAGGACCACCAAAGATGCGCGGAATTCTTTTCCCATTGCATGCCCCAATGTCTCTTTGTCTTTGTAAAAATAGATCGGAACCTGATAAAAGTCACACATGTTCTGAAATTTCTTCTTGGTATTATCGGATGCATCGTCTGCAACGATCACAAGACATGCTCTTCCGGATTTTACTTCTTTCTCCGTACAGAACTCTCCACTTGCAACCTTGCCGGCTTTTGTAGCCAGACCAATCATAGATAATGCTTTATTCTGACTCAAGTACTTCCATCTCCTTTTCCAGTGCTTCATACACTTCTTTTGGAATAGCCTGCTTAAAGGATCTCTCCAGGCCTTTGTTCTTCACTGCTTTTGCAAGGCAGCCGCCATTCGGACAGAGATAAGCACCGCGTCCGTTCTTTCTTCCTGTCGCATCCAGCAGAAATTCTCCCTCCGATGTGCGGATGACACGAATCATCTCTTTTTTACTCTTCATTTCCTGACATCCTACGCATTTGCGCATAGGAACTTTTTTATTTGCTCCCACGAATTATCACCTATTCCTCTGTGTCCTCAACTTCGTCGAATGTGATCTCTGCGTCGTCTTCATCATATTCAGCATCTGCCGTGTTCTCATCGAATTCTTCTGCATCGTCATCATACTCTTCTTCGTACACGCCCTCGCTTAATTCCATGTAGTTTTCCGGAAGTTCTCCGGACTCGATTGCCTGCGTTTCATTTTTGATGTCGATCTTATATCCTGTCAGTCTTGCTGCAAGTCTTGCATTCTGTCCTTCTTTACCGATTGCCAGAGATAACTGATAATCCGGAACGATAACGCTGGCTGTCTTTTCATCCGGATCAGCCATTACAGAGATAACCTTTGCCGGGCTTAATGCATTCTCGATCAGAATAGCCGGGTTGTCACTCCAGTTGATGATATCGATCTTCTCCCCACGCAGCTCATTGACGATCGCATTGACTCTGGCTCCATTCATACCGACGCATGCTCCGACCGGATCTACATCAGGATCGTTAGACCATACGGCAATTTTTGTTCTGCTTCCCGCTTCTCTTGCAATGCTCTTGATCTCTACGGTACCATCCTTCACTTCTGTAACTTCTGATTCAAACAGACGTTTTACAAGTTCCGGATGTGTACGGGACACGAGGATCTTTGGTCCCTTTATCGTATTCTTTACTTCTACCACATATAATTTAATACGTTCTGTCGGTTTGAATACCTCGCCTTTTACCTGTTCGTTCTCTGTCAGCATAGCATCCGCCTTACCAAGGTTGATGCTGACATTCTTTCCGACATAACGCTGCACAATACCTGTTACGATATCTTTTTCTTTTTCAAAATACTGATCGTATACAACCTTACGCTCTTCTTCGCGGATCTTCTGCAAGATCAGGTTCTTGGCATTCTGTGTTGCAATACGTCCGAATGATTTAGACTCGATCGGAATATGCACGATATCACCAAGTTCAAACTTGCTGTCAATCTCTTTTGCATCTTCAAGACTGATCTGTTCCAGTTTGTCTTCTACTTCTTCCACAACTGTTTTCTCAGCATATAACTGATACTCGCATGTTTCTTTGTTCATGATCAGTTTGATATTATCTGTTTTACCGAAATGGTTTTTACAGGCATTCATCAGTGAATTTTCAATGGCGTCTAACAGTGTTTCTTTGCTGATATCTTTCTCTTTCTCCAGTATATTTAACGCTTCTAATAATTCTGTATTCATGGTCTTTCCTCCTTGCTTATCCATGCCGTTTAAAAATCAAACGCTAATCGGATCAGTGCGATCTCGCTCTTTTCAAATGTTTTCTCGGTCTCATCTTCCATCTCGATCGTAACCGTTGTCTCATCGTAATCTTTTAAGATTCCGGTGAATTCTTTCTGTCTGTCAATCATGCGGTAGGTTCTGATCTCGACTTCTTCTCCAAGGCTTCTCCTGAAGTCCTTTTCCTTCTTCAGCGGTCTGCCAAGTCCGGGTGAACTGACTTCCAGGATATAGGAATCTTCGATATAATCTTTCTCATCCAAAATGTCGGAAAGTCTGCGGCTTACAGCCTCACAGTCATTCACTCCGATTCCGCCCGGTTTATCAATATATGCACGAAGATACCAGTTACTTCCTTCTTTTACATATTCGACATCCACCAGTTCAAATTCATACTCTTCCACGATCGGAAGCAGGATCTCTTCTGTTTTCTGTTCATACATTTCTCTTTTTGACAATCTAAAATCCTCCTTATGCAGACCTTATTTATCTACGTTATACAATCAGCCGATCTTCTTTCATTTATGCTTTTCACCTGCTTATCTGCAGGATCTGCCACTGGCAGATTCTGCTGCATACTTTGATATGCAACAAAGAAGAGTGAACGATATGTCCACTCTTCTGCCGGTTGATTTATGTAACTGAATTAACTATAGCACCGTTTTTCTGCAAAATCAAGGGATTTTGCGTATTTTTTACATTTTTCCATGTTTGAATGCCATCATCATCTCATTTGTCAGGCTCAGATCTTCGGCCTCTACCGGCATCTGCTCCCTTTCAAACCACTCTGCCATAGCAAGTTCATCGGTATCGAGCGTGATACCGTCTTCCCCGTCCAGTTCACAGAAGAATCCCATCAGCAGTGTATCGGTAAAGGACCACGGCTGACTCTTATAATACCGCAGATTCTTTACCTTCAGTCCGACTTCTTCCATGACCTCACGCCTTACCGTCTCCTCAATGGATTCACCCGTTTCATTAAAGCCTGCGAGCAGTGCATACTTTTTGTATTCTCTTCCCGCATACTTCGACATCAGGATCTTATTTCCATGTGTGACAGCTATGATCACCGCCGGACATATCTTCGGAAATTCCATCATTCCACAATCCGGACAACGCATCATGCGTTCTTTGTCGTCATGTACCATAGGCTGCCCGCAGTGGCCGCAGAATTTCCGTGACTGATACCAGCGGTAAAGCTGCCATCCTGTCACTGCGGCAAATTGTCTGTACTTTGGTCTGGCCTCGCGGAAATACTGATTATCCTTCAGTTCAAACCCCGGAAAGTCTGCCGGGTCGATTCCATCCGTCAGATAGTATCCCTGTCCGTCAATCGAGAAGAGATACGTATAATCTTCATAGATATCCGGATAACAGACTGCAGCCTCTTTGAATGTCAGGAAAGAAATCTCCTGATCTTCCAGCTTCACCAGAATCTTTCTTCCTTCATAATACAAGATCACGCTGTCTTCCTTTGGCGGCTCCGGGACATATTCATTTCTATATACATGTGGTTCAATGTTCTGTATCATATCGTTTACCCTCTGTACTTTGTTCCTGTACCATCTCGTTTTGCAAGCTTCAGACGGTTCAGGGTGACTTCTTTTTCATGGTATGAAATCTTACACTCAGTTCCCTCTTCAAACAGGTATACATTCGTCAATGCATCGTCTTTTTTCAAGCGGATACCCCGCACTCCGATCGCGCCTTTCTTCTTCTCCGTAACTTCTGCTGCCGGAAAACGCAGGAAAAATCCATCTGCTGTCTGCAGTACAATATGCTGGTTCTCCGTCACCACCCTGATATTCACGACTTCATCTTCCGGCTGAAGTTTCGTTGCCGCAATGGTGCGTTTTGTTACCTGGAATTCGCTTCCGCCGACCTTCTTGACCATGCCCTGCTTTGTGGCAAACAACAGATTCGCATACCGCATCTGTTCAGAATCACAGATATATACAATTTCTTCCTGTGTACTGTCGTAATTACTGATATTGTCGATCGGCTGTCCTTTATCACGGAATTTTCCATACGGGAGATCCATCACTTTCACCTGATGCATCTTCCCATCCTTTGTAAAAATACAGATCCTGCCGGTATTCATGCAGTGCAGGATGTATTTATTTTCATTATCTGCTGCCTCTTTATTACGCTCATACGTACTGACATCAACCGTCTTTGCATATCCGAAACGATCCATCAGGAATACGATCTCCTGCTCTTCCACTTTCTTCTCTTCAAACACAGCCTCTTCTGCATTCTCTACAACCGTACGTCTATTTCTTGCGAATTCTTTCTTGATACGGTCCAGATCTTCCATGATGACTGCCGCCATAGAATCATAATTGTTCAGGATATCTTCATATCTTGTGATCTTCGCAAGTGTCTCCTCGTGCTCTTTCTGAAGTGCTTCAATCTCCAGACCGATCAGTTTATAGAGCCTCATTTCCAGGATCGCAGTTGCCTGACGCTCTGTAAACCTTAACATTCCTGCCATTTTTTTTGAAATAGAAGACTTGAATTTGATATTCTCTGTCTCACCGTTCACCAGACATGCCTTTGCATCTTTTATGCTCTGGCTTCCTCTTAAGATTTCAATGATCAGGTCGATTACATCACACGCTTTGATCAGACCTTCCTGGATTTCTTTTTTATCCTGTTCTTTCTTCAGCAGTGTATTATATTTTCTCGTTGCCATGTCAAACCGGAAGTCTACATGTGCCTCAATAATACGTTTCAGGCCCATAGTCTCCGGTCTTCCGTCTGCAACTGCCAGCATATTTACTCCGAAAGTATCTTCCAGTCTGGTCTTCTTATAAAGCATATTGGTCAGGTTTTCTACATCTGCCCCCTTTTTCAGGTCGATGACGATACGGATGCCTTCTTTGGATGACTGGTTGGAAATGTCTACGATATCCGTTGTCTTCTTGGTCTCCACCAGATTGCAGACATCATTTAAGAATTTTCCGATTCCCGCACCGATCATCGTATACGGGATCTCTGTGATAACCAGACGCTTCTTTCCGCCCTTCACATCTTCCACTTCAACTTTTCCGCGGATCTTGATCTTTCCGGTTCCTGTCTCGTATATCTGTGGCAGGTCGTCCTTATTGACCACGATTCCTCCTGTCGGGAAGTCCGGTCCTTTGATATATTTCATTAATTGTCGGGTCGTGATCTCATCATTTTTCATGTAGGCTTTCACCCCATCCACAACCTCACCCAGATTGTGTGTCGGGATACTGGTTGCCATACCGACCGCAATACCTTCCGCACCGTTGACCAGAAGGTTCGGAATACGTACCGGAAGTACGGCCGGTTCCTTCTCTGTCTCGTCAAAGTTTGGCACAAAGTCTACAATGTCCTTGTCCAGATCGGCCAGATATGCTTCCTGCGTGATCTTCGCAAGCCTCGCTTCGGTATAACGCATTGCCGCTGCACCGTCTCCTTCGATCGAACCAAAGTTACCGTGTCCGTCTACAAGGACCATCCCTTTTTTAAATTCCTGTGCCATGACCACCAGTGCATCATAGATGGAGCTGTCCCCATGCGGGTGATATTTACCCATGGTATCTCCGACGATACGCGCACACTTACGGTACGGTTTATCATACCGTATTCCCAGTTCATGCATGTCATAAAGTGTACGTCTCTGTACCGGTTTTAATCCGTCTCTTACATCCGGCAGGGCTCTGGCAATGATTACACTCATCGCATAATCAATATATGATTTTTTCATCACATCCGAATATTCGGTTCTGACGATCTGTGAATCCTGCATTTTCTCTCTCCTATTCTATATATCAAGTTCCGCTTCCGTCGCATTCTCATAGATAAAGGAACGTCTCGGCGGTACTTCCGATCCCATCAGCATCTCGGTTACACCGGATGCCATTCTTGCATCTTCAATCTCTACCAGTTTCAGGATCCTGGTCTCCGGATTCAGGGTAGTCTCCCACAACTGCTCCGCATCCATCTCTCCAAGACCTTTGTATCTCTGCAAGGTAAATGGACCGTCATGTGTCTTTCTGTATTTTTCCAGTGCCTTGTCATCATACAGATACTCTTCTTCGCCCTTCTTCGGCATCGCCTTGTAAAGAGGCGGCATCGCAATATAGACATGTCCTTCAAAGATCAGTTCCGGCATAAAGCGGTAGAACAACGTCAGGAGCAGTGTCGAGATATGGGCACCATCCACGTCCGCATCAGCCATGATGATGATCTTATCATAACGCAGTTTGCTGATGTCAAAGTCATTTCCGTATCCTTCGGAAAATCCACAGCCAAATGCATTGATCATTGTCTTGATCTCTGCGTTTGCCAGTACTTTATCGATACTTGCTTTTTCCACATTCAGGATCTTACCACGGATTGGCAGGATTGCCTGGAACATACGGTCTCTGGCCGTCTTTGCAGAACCTCCGGCAGAATCACCCTCCACAATGAAAATCTCACATTTTGACGCATCACGGCTCTCACAGTTGGCAAGCTTTCCGTTACTGTCAAATGAGTATTTCTGCTTTGTCAGCAGATTGGTCTTCGCACGTTCTTCCGTCTTACGGATCTTTGCCGCCTTTTCTGCACATCCGATCACCTTCTTAAGGGTCTCAAGATTCCGGTCAAAAAAGCGGATGATCTCATCATTCGTCACCTTACTACAGGCTTTCGCCGCATCCGGGTTATCAAGCTTTGTCTTGGTCTGTCCTTCGAATCTCGGATCCGGATGTTTGATGGATACGATCGCAGTCATACCGTTACGAATATCCGCCCCGGTAAAATTCGCATCCTTTTCTTTCAAAACTCCAAGTTCTCTTGCATACTGGTTGATTGCTGTCGTAAACGTCGTCTTGAATCCGGTCAGATGCGTTCCTCCCTCTGCATTATAGATATTATTGCAGAAACCAAGCACATTTTCATGGAACTCATTGACATACTGGAAAGCCACCTCAACTTCGATGCCTTCTGCTTCCCCTTTGAAATACACCGGATCATGCACGACTTCTTTTTTGTGATTCAGTTCGCGGATGAATCCAAGGATTCCATCCGGCTCATGATAAATGACCTGTTCCGGCTCCGCTCCCCTCTTATCTTCGAACACGATCTTAAGATCCGGGTTCAGATACGCTGTCTCATGAAGCCTGCTTTTTACCTCTTCTGCTTTGAACTTTGTCTTTTCAAATATGGTATCATCCGGAAGGAAATTCACCTTCGTTCCGGTCTTTCTTGTCTTTCCGATCGTCGGCAATAATCCGTCTTCCAGTTCGATCACCGGTTTTCCCTGTTCATACCTGTCATGATGGATATATCCGTCCCTGCTGATCTGTACATCCATATAAGTTGACAATGCATTTACGACAGAGGAACCGACACCATGGAGTCCCCCGCTGGTCTTGTATGCCGAATCGTCGAACTTTCCGCCCGCATGAAGTGTCGTATATACCACACGTGCCGCCGATACGCCGGTCGCATGAAGGTCTACCGGCACACCACGTCCGTTATCTGCGATCGTTGCTGATCCATCTTTTTCCAGTGTCACATGGATCTCGTTGCAGTATCCAGCCAAGTGCTCATCCACCGCATTATCCACGATCTCATAGATCAGATGGTTCAGGCCTTTGGTAGAAACACTTCCTATATACATTCCGGGTCTTTTTCTTACCGCTTCCAGTCCTTCCAGGATCGCGATACTGCCCGCATCATATGTATTCTTTTTCGCCATTCTTTCTATATCCTTTCTCCGTTTCATCCGTATGAAAAATGCTGAAAGCTATTCTGTCATATATTATTCATAAGGATCATACAGATTTTTCCATACTTTGAATATCTTATCATAAAAATATTTTTGAATCAAGACAACACCTGGTGCAGAAGTTCTGCAAGAATCTCCATCGCATTGCGCATCTCTTCCACTGTATTGGTCTGCGCTCCGGCTTCGATCAGAAGTGTCTTGGGCTTGAAATGCATATTATAACGGTACGCACGCAGAAAAATGTGTCTGGCAAATCCCGGATAATATGTTGCCGCTGCAATCTCCATCTGCAGTGAAAATGCCAGGTTATCTTCCAGGTATGGGTTGGACAGATAACTGATATTTCCATTTGCCCGTGTCCTGCTGAGCCCGTTGAAGAACATGATCTGTGCCGTCGGCTTACCGTCTATCTCTGTCACCAGGTGCGTTCCTTCCGCCACGCCATCCCGGTGAAGATCGATCACAACTTCGATAGCCGGATTCTCTTTCAGTATTTTCTGCACATCCGGCTCTGCAAGCTGATACGCCTTACTCCGATCCAGTTTTCCATTCACCAGATCATATACCCCTTCGTGATGATATGTGGATATTCCATACTTTTGATTCAAAAGTTCAGACAGATACGTCCCCATTCCCACAATTGATGTACCGGCATCTCCCGGAACAGAATCTGCAAATTGTTCCTGGGAATGCGTGTGGTAGATCAGGACTTTAGCCCCTTTTGTATCCGGATTTAATTTCATATCTTTTCCCATCAGCTTATCTGCATTGATCAATCCCTCATCTGCCATAGTACTGCTGTCCACGGTATAGAAATGACTCATAAGATATTCATAATCTCTTAGCTTTTCCATGGAAATATCTGCTTTTACCACTGGTGTTTTCCATGTCTCCTTCTCCTCTGTATCCGGATTCTGTGTGATCAGTTTGCCATTTTTATCTACGGCGTTCTCATCATTTTCCTGTTTTTCCAGTATCATGGCATACGTCCTGGAATCTTCGCCGGCCGTCTCTTCCTTCCCTTGTTCTGTCATAAATGCACCGGCAGGCCATAACCACCGCATCACTGCCCATGCCAGATCCTTTGACGGAGTATCCGTCTGATCCTTTTCTGCCGCATAGACAAGTGCCGGCAGCATCATTCTGACAGCACCGTCCGCAATCTCCTGTTTCCCTTTTTCTGCAAAAACCCTTCCATTTATTATTCCGGTTCCGACACCTGTTTCTTTCATGATACAGATCAGAAAACATCCGGCAATGATCCTCACCGCATGCCGTATATATTTTTTGCATCTGCTCTGCATGTCTTGTTCTTTCACACCTGCACACCCCGATATTTTGTTAATCTTACGCTCTACTTTCTAAAGGTAAGGTATGCAGTCATCTCACTTTCTATGCTGTTTCTTCTTTTTTTTCTGATTCCCCTGCTTTTCCTGAAAATAACAGATTCAATGCCTCCGAGACGGTATAGCTGATCCTTCTTATCGTCTCATCGATATCTTTCGGTGTTACGAACATTCCGTTCAGATGTGGTGCGATCAGTTCTTTTACCAGTTCGTATTTTTCCGCAGAATTGTATCCTTGCAATACGACACCTACCCCTTTCAAATTCTCCGACGTCTCCAGTGCCGCAATAAAATTCTCCATCGTGTCATTTACAATCGTTGCGGCATCCACTACCGTCGGAACACCGATCGCGATCACCGGGATTCCCATCGTCTCTTTCGTGATCACGCTTCTGTGATTCCCCACACCCGCTCCGGGATGGATCCCGGCATCTGAGATCTGTATGGTCCGGTTCAGTCTTTTACTGCTTCTTGCCGCCAGCGCATCGATCACCAGGATCATATCCGGCTTTGTCTCCTTTACGACTCCCTGCACAATCTCTGCCGTCTCCATCCCTGTCTGCGCCATCACTCCCGGAACGATTGCACTTACGATCCGGCTTTCTTCTTCTACGCCATATCTTCCATATTCCTGTACCATATGCCTGGTGATATTCAACTGATCTACCACATATGGTCCCAACGCATCCGGCGTCACTTCACGGTTACCAAGCCCTACTGTCAATATCGAGCATCCCTTTTCTTTCGAATGCTCTTTTTTCGTTTTCTCATTTTCCACATATTTTTCCAAAAATCCTGCCAGAGTTTCTGATATCTCTCTGTGATATCCATCATCTGCCGATGCCATATCAGGGACTTCCAATGTAAGATATGTTCCCACCGGTTTTCCCATCATCTTCGCCCCGTTCTCCGTTTCAATCCTGACGGTTGTAATCTTAATCTCCCTCTCTTCATCGTATTCTTCTTCCAGTACAACGCCGGACACTTCTACATGATCTGATTCAAACCGTTCTTTTTGCTCCATCGCAAGATCCGTCCGGATCGTATACTTTTCCACCATCGTTTTCTCCATCCTTTCTTAAATTAATACTAGTTTTTCCAATATTTTCAGAAATATGTATTGACAGAATCTAATTCATGTCCTAAAATAAATTCGTATGTTTCGTTAGATCGTCCGTGTCCGGCTCTAACGAACTGGAAATCGAATTATAAAAATCGAAATACATTGATATCGGAGGTGGACAAATTGGCTAATATCAAATCTGCAAAGAAAAGAATTTTAGTAAACGAAACAAAAGCTGCTAGAAACAAAGCAATCAAGTCTAAAGTAAAAACTTGCGTAAAGAAAGTTGAAACAGCTGTAGCTAAGAAAGATGCCGCTGCTGCTGCAGAAGCATTAAAAGTTGCAATCGTTGAAATCAACAAAGCTGGAAGCAAGGGTGTTTACCACAAAAACACATGCTCTAGAAAGATTTCCCGTCTGACAAAAGCTGTTAACGGAATTGCTTAATAATAGAGATTAAACTCGAGTTGCAAATTTCGAGCCCGGATCATCCCGTCAATGATCCGGGCTTTTTGTTATAAATACAACCGTAAAGTCCGTAATAAAAAGGATATGGCTGATGCCATATCCTTTTTGTATGTATCGTATTCTTACAAATCTGATTAGTTGTTGATCAGTTTGTCTTCTCCATTCCAGCTGTAGAGCTTTCTGATCTCTGCTCCGACTTTCTCTGATGGATGTTCTGAAGCAAGTTTTCTCATAGCTTTGAAGTGTACCTGACGTCCTGCCGGAGACATGTCTAATAAGAAGTCTTTTGCAAATGTTCCGTCCTGGATGTCTGTCAGGATCTGTTTCATAGCTTTCTTTGTCTCAGCTGTAACGATCTTCGGTCCTGTTACATAGTCACCATATTCAGCTGTGTTAGAGATAGAGTATCTCATTCCGGCGAATCCTGACTGATAGATCAGATCTACGATCAGTTTCATCTCATGGATACACTCGAAGTAAGCGTTTCTTGGATCATATCCAGCTTCGCAAAGTGTCTCGAAACCAGCCTGCATAAGTGCACATACACCACCACAAAGTACTGCCTGCTCACCGAAGAGGTCTGTCTCTGTCTCTGTTCTGAATGTTGTCTCAAGAAGACCAGCTCTTGCTCCACCGATTGCAAGACCATATGCAAGTGCACGATCCCATGCTTTTCCTGTAGCATCCTGCTCTACAGCGATAAGGCAAGGTGTTCCTTTTCCAGCCTGGTACTCACTTCTTACTGTGTGTCCCGGTGCCTTAGGAGCGATCATTGTTACATCTACATTCTTTGGTGGTTTAATACATCCAAAGTGAATGTTGAAACCATGAGCGAACATTAACATGTTACCTTCTTCAAGGTTTGGTTCGATATCTTTCTTGTACATATCTGCCTGTAACTCATCGTTGATCAGGATCATGATGATGTCAGCCTGTTTTGCTGCTTCAGCTGCTGTGAATACTTTGAATCCCTGAGCTTCAGCTTTTGCCCATGATTTACTTCCTTCATAAAGACCAACGATAACATCGCATCCGGACTCTTTTAAGTTCAGAGCATGTGCATGTCCCTGGCTACCATAACCGATGATAGCGATCTTCTGTCCCTCTAATACTGATAAATTACAATCTTCCTGATAAAAAATTCTTGCTGCCATTATAGCATACCTCCTAAAAAATAAATGATTTTTTATTTTCTTAAACAAGGGGTCGCCCTTCCACCGGGCTCGTCTCTGTTTAATGTTTGATTAAAATGTGTTACTGTTTGTCCATTATAATATATCAATTATAATGTGTTGATGTTTCCTTCCTGATCAATGACTGTTACATCCTTGATTCCTCTCTGTAATCCGGTAATACCTGTTCTTGCAAGTTCAAGAATCTCATAACCTTCCAGAAGTTCCAGAAACGCATCTACTTTTGAACCATTTCCTGTCAGTTCCACCATCAGGGAATCCTTCTCTACATCAACAATCTTCGCGCGGAATATATCCGCCACAGATATGATCTCCGTTCTTTCCGTCTTATTCGCCCGAACCTTCACCATGATCAGTTCACGATATACCGAATCTTCCGGATGAAGTACTTTGATCTCAATGACATCTTCCAGCTTTCTGACCTGCTTTTCGATTTGCGATAAGATCAGCTCATCTCCGCTGGCCACAATGGTAATTCTGGTAAATCTCGGATCTGCCGTAACTCCGGCAGTTATACTGTCGATACTGTATCCTCGTCTGCTGAACAGTCCGGATACACGGCTTAATACACCGGGATTATTGTCTACCAATAATGAAAATACTCTTTGCATATTGCACCTCTTTTCTATCATTTATAAAAAACAGAGTGCGTTCTGTTTTTTTATAATAACAACTACTTCTTCTTTTGTCAAGTATTGGCACCCATATTTTTACATTTTTCACAAAATGCAGGATTACCGCATTATTTCAGGATGATCCCGGCAATGTCTTCCGGCGTTCCGGCAACGTATACTGCGCCTGCTTTTTCCAGTTCTTCACGGTTGCCGAATCCGTATAATACCCCCATACAGTCAAGCCCTTCCTGCTTTGCCCCAAGCACATCATGTTCACGGTCACCAATCATCAGTATCCTCTTCTTATCCTGCATCCGGCAGGTATCGATCAGATATCCGATCACCTCTGCCTTACTGCCTCTGCCTCCGTCCAGTTCCATACCTGCCACATATTCAAAATATTGATCCAGGTCAAAATGTTCAATGATCCTTCTCGCATATACTTCCGGTTTGGACGTCGCAACAAAAAGTCTTTTTCCTGCTGCCTTCAATGCCTTTAATGTTTTTTCAAATCCAGGATACACCGAACACTCAAAAATCCCCGTATTCTGATAATATTCCCTGTAATACTCCACCGCCTTCCAGCTTTTCTCATCGTCAAATCCATAGAATCTGGCGAACGAATCGGTAAGCGGCGGACCGATGAATTTATATAATTTTTCCCGTTCGGTCTCTTCGATTCCGAATTTCTCCAGCGCATACATCACCGAATTCGTAATTCCCGGTGAAGAATCGATGATCGTGCCATCCAGATCAAAGAAACAGATATCATACATTTTATCAAGCTTTTCTTTTTCCATATTCTCTACCTGCCTGCTTCAAAAAAATACCGGAGCCGTCCTTCTGCGTTTTTTCCGCATCCGTCACACCCCGGTATTATTATAACCGTTCCATCTATACTTTTGCAAACTGTATCATCCAGAGAAACAGAAGATGCACCGGATAAAATCCGTAGAAAAACCATTTTTCCCAGCCGTGTGCTGTTTTGTATGCTTTGTTATACATACACTGTATAACCACTCCCGATGCTGCCGGCCCGATACAGGCGCATGCAGAATGTATGAGCGCACTCTCCAGCCCGTAGTCCGCTCTGTATGACAACACATTCAACAGAAAGAAGAGTCCCACTGCTTTTCCATATGCCAGTGATACTTTTTTCCTGTCCCCATATGCATTTGCAAACAGCATCGTAAATACCGGTGCCAGAAGTGCCCAGTCCGTCCAGAGCGAACAGATTACCAGCACGCACAGCCATAGCATTTTCTCCCCTTTATGTTTTACATGATCTGCAACCCACACCACTCCCAGACATAGAAGAAGGCTGAACATCATGTTCAGGTTCGTCTGTTTCAATGCCAGCATGAAGGGGATCTGTGAAAGGATCCCGAATACAAGCAGCCGCAGTGCATAGTTCTTTACAGATCTTGTGTAATGATATCCTTCCACAAGGAAATAGCACATAGTAATGGCTGTAAAATACCCGATATCAACCATAACTTCCTGCCCTGTACTGCCTTCTTTTAAAAATATATAGGCAAAATGATTACAGAACATAGCTGCCATTGCCAGATATTTTATTGCATTTCTACTCATACTTCCCTCTCCATTTTCATTCTTCGATATTTCTGATAAATCCGACATAGGTCGCTCCAAAATAAACTACATATACGCCAAAGAACAGGGCGAATGAAATTGCAAAATACTGTAACACCGGTGTACTGACTCCTGTATAGAAGTTAAATCCGGCACCCATATACACCGCTATGATCCCGCTAATCACTGCCGAAAGGATTGCCGGACACAGATAATACCCGGACAGCTGACGGAATACGGTCTGTTGGATCTCGCGTCTTCCAAGGCCGATTTTCGAAAGCACCTGGTAGCGGAACCTATATTTTGCCGAATCACTCAGCTGCTGTACCGATAACACCGTCAATGCAATACACAAAAATACCAGCCCGATATACATACATGGGAATGTGATACAACTCATCATATATCTGACCTCAGCCGATGCATTTTCCCGCACAAGATTCACCGCAGCATATGTGACAATGGTATCCGTACCATAACATACATTATCATCGTCTTCTTCCATGTATGTATGACCGGCATAATCATGTTTATCTGACAGATCATCCAGCTTATTCTGCAGGTTATCCGGCACTTTTTTCTTCACACTTACCGCAAGTTCCGAATAGTACGGTGTCATCTGCTGTATCCGTTCATCCGGCACAACGATGATATAATCACCGCCATTATGTCCGTCCTGCGAAAATGATTCGGTGCAGATCTTCCTGCAGGTCAGTGTCTCTCCTCGGTCCTGAAGCTTCACGTCATCCGTAAAATCTCCGGTTTCCTTATACACTCTTTGCTTCATCTGAAGGATATATTCATTTTTTCCAAGCGTTTCCGTGGAATATCCCAGCATTTTTCTCAGATGATTGTAATCACTCAGCCCCATATATGTATCATATCTGCAATATGCATCATCATCGGAACCTTTACGTATCTTTTTCTCATCCGGTGTTCCGTCTTCTCTGCGGTACTCATCTCCAAAATACCGCAGATGCGTATACAGCCATGTATTCATTGTGTTCGTATGATTTTCATAAATACGGTACACGCACGAATCCTTTACACCTGCTTCTTCTCCGACAATATCCAATTCCTTTGCAAAATCATATTCCGGATTCTGACTGTTCACCTGTACATCAAATGGAAATTTCATCTCTAAAACCTGATTCTGCCAGTCCGTAAACATTAATGCAACCGAGCACCCCAGAAATGCGACCATAAAAAGCACCGTAAGTGTCCCCATGGTAAACCGCATCGTTTTCAATTTAGATGCAAACTGACGCAGCAGGAACAGATTCTGCCCCCGGTAGACCGCATTTCCTTTTTTCTTCACATAGCAGATGATCCATGCGGAAAGTCCTGTATAAAACACATACATTGTAATAAACAGACCCGTCAGAAATACTGCTGCCTCTCCCGGCGACTGTATATTTCCGCTCAGTATCCAGACACCGAACGCAAAGATGAAAAGAATGGAAAACGGCAGTAATAACCGCTTTATTTTTTCATTCTTTTCTTTTAATTCCTCATTCTTCTGATTTTCTCTCATCAGATCATGAATGTTCATCTTGCGGAATTTCCGGCTGCACCGGAACAGTGCCAGCAGATAACATCCTGCAAAGCAGCACACAGTCATAAGGAAACAATATCCATTGAATTCCAGATGGGGTCTTAGTTCCACCTGTATGACACTATAAAGGACAACGAGCAGCACCTGCTGAAGCAACATTCCAAGGCCCAGTCCTATCACAAAGGAACACACACCGAGCAGCAGATTTTCTTTCATATAAAGCCCGGACACTTCCTTTTTATTCATTCCGATCAACAGATAGATACCGAATTCACGGCTCCTTTTTTCCAGCATGAACCGTACCATATAATTGATCAGCCATGCAACGATCAGTACAATAAAGAATGTGGCAATACCGATCATCGCTGCCATTATCGCTGCCATTTCATACATTTTCTGAAGATCCTTCGAAAAAATGATACTGTTAAATGCAAACATCAATGATACCACAAATGTCATCGTCAGCACATACACCAGATAATCTCTGGCGGAACGTCTGACATTGCGCAGTGCAAGCTTACCGAACATCTGACAGTTCACCTCCTGTCAGAGATAATACATCCAGGATCTTATTCAGAAATTCCCGCCTTTCTTCCACTCCTCTTACCAGTTCATGGAATATCTTTCCATCTTTCAGGAAAAGAATACGGCTGCAGTAGCTGGCTGAAAACGCATCATGTGTAACCATGAGGATCGTAGAGTGCATATCACGATTCATCTTGCGGAATGTTTCGAGCAGCATCTGTGCCGCTCTGGAATCCAGCGCACCGGTCGGCTCATCTGCGAGGATCAGTTTCGGACGATGAATCATCGCTCTGGCACAGGCACAACGCTGCTTCTGACCCCCGGATACCTGATAGGGGAATTTATCCCGGATTTCTTCGATATCAAGCAGCTTCAATATGTGATCACATTTCTCTTGGATCTCTCTTTTACTCTTGCTGTGCAGCGTCATTGCCAGCACAATATTCTCTTCTATCGTAAGTGTATCTAACAAGTTGTAATCCTGAAATATGAATCCCAGATTGTCTTTCCGAAATTCCGCCAGTGCCTCATCACTCAGCTCTGTAATATCCGTTTCTCCGTAGTATATATGCCCTGCAGTCACACGGTCAATCGTAGACAGCATATTCAAAAGTGTTGTTTTTCCGGAACCCGATGCTCCCATGATTCCCACAAATTCTCCTTTTTGGACGCAAAAGCTTACCCTGTCTACTGCTTTGGTGATGTTCGTATCACTTCCGTAATATTTTTCCACATCACACACCCGGATCTCTCCATCCGGGATTCTGCCTCCTGCCAGGATTCTGTCTGTTTTTTTCTCTGTTGTCTTGCCATGCTTTCTTGTTCTTCTCATCCATATCATCCTTTCCGGTCTTTTTGTAATACTCTTTTTCATCTCTACTTTACCCGTCCGGACCAGAAAGATGTATCGATGTATCTTTCAGTTATCTTACATTTTTGAAAGATAACTGCTGACCGGAAATGTAAGGATCATCTTCGTGCCTTCACCACGGACAGATTCCGCCTCGATGGCAATTCCAAGCTTTTCACACAGCCGTCTGCACAGATAAAGCCCCATCCCCGTAGATTTCTTACCATTTCTTCCATTGGAACCGGTAAAACCTTTTTCAAAGATTCTGGACATCTCTTCTTCCCGTATTCCGGTTCCGTTATCTTCTACGATCAGCCGGACACCATGACCGTACCTTTCCGTGTAAATATGAATATACGGATGGACCTTTGGATTCTCACTTTTATATTTCACACTGTTCAGCATAAGCTGGTTCAGTATAAAAAGGATCCACTTTTTATCGGTATACGCAAGATCAGGGCACTCCACTTCCCCGCGCACTCCGTTACTAATTAGATAATACTTATTTTTTATCAAAATTTCAGAAGCCGCCTTCCCAAGGTCTGTCTCTTCGATCATATAGTCTTTGTATACCTTTTCCATTCTAGCATAATACAGAACCATATCTACGTCATTTTCAATCCGTTGATTCTCAAGACCGATCTGTCTGGTCACTTCGTCTTTATGATTCTCACACGCAAGCTGGATACTGGTAATCGGTGCTTTGATCTCATGCACCCAGCTTTCGATATAATCCCGATAATCATTCTGTTCATCTTCAAGCATACGGATCCGTTCGATCACAGATTTATTCGATCGTCTGATCAACTCCCGGTAGATCCGATCTTCCAGATATGGTGAAGCTGGCAGCAATTCTCCAAGCAGATATCTCTGATCTACATTTTCCAGAATATGTTCTGCCCTGTCAAAATATTTCTTCCTGCGATAATATCCTGTCACAATCCATATCCCAAGGATGATCCACCAGAAAATGAGAATCAGTGCAGCTGCGTTTCTGTTATACCCTGTAATATAGAAGAACCCCATCAGTAATATCATACACAGGAGGTGCAGCAGACATATCAGAATCTTATCTTTTATATATTCCGAAAATCTCATATGCGGTACCCCATTCCCCGTTTTGTCTCAATGAAATCCGTCACTCCGATGTCAGCCAGTTTTCCTCTGAGTCTTGTAACATTCACACTTAATGTATTGTCATCTATGAAGACTTCATTGTCCCACAGGTATTCGATCATATCCAGTCTCGGAACAATCTCCCCCTTTTTCTGATATAGAAGATGCAGGATCTTCAACTCATTTTTCGTAAGATCTGTCTTTTTCCCTTCATACTCTATGCAGCCTCCCACAACATTTAGGATTACACCTTTATATTCCATGTTCAAGGCATTACCCCTTGATTTCTCTGCATTTTTGTCAGTAGTTCTTTTTAGTACTACGCCTATTCTTGCCAGCAGAATCGGTGGATTGAACGGTTTTGTGATATAATCATCTGCCCCTTTCAAAATTCCGGTCAGTTCATCCATGGAATCTGTCCGGCTGGTCAGAAATATGATTGGAATATCTGAATGTTCTTTCAGCTTCGTACAGATGTCAAAGCCACTTTCCCCTGGAAGATTCCAATCCAGGAGTACCAGATCCGGTGCCGGTATCATGCTGCATATCTGCTCTGCCGTATCTTTAAATTCTTCGATTATCTCTGCTTCATAAAAAGCATTTTCCAGGAGCTGTTTTAATTCCTTTCGGATACCCGGATCATCTTCTACAATAACAATCTTCATGTTGTTCTCCTCATGATCTTCCTTTTATAATTATACTGATAAATACAGAACAGATTGTAGAAAATACGCTTTTGCATTTTCCACAATCTGTTCATTATAGCATATAACATACGTTGAATATGTTTGTATTATTTCACAAGAAGTGATGTTCCAGTCATCTCAGCCGGCTGTTCCATACCCATCAGTTCGATCAGTGTAGGAGCAATATCTGCCAGGCATCCGTCTTCTTTCAACTTGTATGCAGGATCTGCGTTTACAAGGATGAATGGTACAGGATTGGTTGTATGTGCTGTAAATGGCTCTTTTGTCTCTTCATCGATCATGTACTCTGCATTACCGTGATCTGCACAGATGAACATCTGTCCGTCAGCTTCTTTTAATGCTTCGTAAGCCTTTCCTACACACTCGTCAACTGCTTCAATGGCTTTTACAGCAGCCTCGATCACACCAGTATGACCTACCATGTCAGGGTTGGCAAAGTTAATTACGATAACATCATACTTATCAGACTTGATTGCTGCAACGAGCTTGTCACATACTTCATATGCACTCATCTCTGGCTTCAAATCATAAGTAGCAACCTTTGGAGATTTTACAAGAATTCTATCTTCTCCTTCATTTGGTTCCTCTACGCCGCCATTGAAGAAGAATGTTACGTGAGCATACTTCTCTGTCTCAGCGATACGTGCCTGTTTCTTGCCGTTCTTGGCAAGGAACTCACCAAATGTATTAGTGATTTCTTCTTTCACAAATGCGACCTGTTTATTTTCGATTGTAGCATCGTATTCTGTAAAGCATACAAATGTTGTCTTGATTCTGTCTCCTCTGTCAAATCCGTCAAAGCTGTCGTCACAGAATGTTCTTGTGAGCTCTCTTGCTCTGTCCGGGCGGAAGTTAAAGAATACTACGGAATCATTTTCTTTGATCGTTGCAACCGGTGCGCCGTCCTTTGTTACTACAAATGGTACAACGAACTCATCCGTTACATCTGCGTCATACGAAGCCTGGATTCCTTCTGTTGCAGAAGCGGCTGTCTCGCCTTCGCCTGCTGAAAGTGCCTTGTAAGCCTTTTCTACACGATCCCAGCGGTTATCACGGTCCATTGCATAATAACGTCCGGAAACACTTGCAACCTCTCCTACGCCGATTTCTTTCATCTTAGCTTCTAACTGCTCTACATACTCTTTTCCTGAAGCCGGTGGTGTATCACGACCGTCAAGGAAACAGTGTACGTATACTTTCTCAAGTCCCTGTCTCTTAGCCAGTTCCAGAAGGCCGAAAATATGTCCGATGTGGCTGTGAACACCACCGTCAGATACCAGCCCCATCAGGTGCAGTGCAGAATCATTCTTCTTGGCATTCTCACATGCAGCCAGAAGTGCTTTATTCTCAAAGAATACACCATCTTCAATTGCCTTTGTGATCTTTGTCAGTTCCTGATAAATGATACGTCCGGCACCCATATTCATATGACCAACTTCTGAGTTACCCATCTGTCCGTCCGGAAGTCCTACTGCAAGTCCGCTGGCATTTCCTTTTACACATGGATATTCTGACATCAGTTTATCCATAACAGGTGTTTTTGCCATAGCAATTGCATTACCTTCTGTCTTTTCATTCAGTCCATAACCGTCTAAGATCATAAGTACTGTTGGTTTCTTACTCATTTTTAATATCACCTTTCGTCTTAAATATCACTTTTACAGCATAAAACCGCAGGAAGCAGTCAAACGAAAGCCTCCTGCGGCTGATTTTCTAAATCTTATTTGTAGTTTACGATCTTTCCGAAATCAGCTTTCAGAGATGCTCCACCTACAAGTCCGCCGTCGATATCAGCCTGAGCGAATAACTCTGCTGCATTTCCAGCGTTTACAGATCCGCCGTACTGGATACGGATAGCTTCTGCTGTAGTTTCATCATATACTTCAGCGATGCATGCACGAATACCAGCGCAAACTTCTTCAGCCTGCTCTGTAGTAGCTGTCTTACCTGTTCCGATAGCCCAGATTGGCTCGTAAGCGATCACTGCTGTCTTAGCCTGATCAGCTGTTACATTCTGGAATCCAACTTTCACCTGCTGGCGGATGAAGTCCATTGTTACACCCTGTTCTCTCTGCTCCAGAGTCTCTCCACAGCACATGATTGGTGTAATACCATGCTCGAAAGCTTTCAGCATTTTCTTATTTACTGTCTCGTTTGTCTCTGCAAAGTATTCTCTTCTTTCAGAGTGTCCAAGAACAACGTATTTTACTCCTGCATCTGTAAGCATAGCCGGAGAGATTTCTCCTGTGTATGCTCCGCTTTCTTCAAAATACATATTCTCAGCACCAACCTGGATATTGGTTCCCTTTACAGCCTCTGCTACAGGGATAATGTCGATTGCAGGTACGCAGAATACTACGTCTACATCTTCATTCGCTACTAATGGTTTTAATTCTTCAACTAAAGCTACTGCTTCACTTGGAGTTTTGTTCATTTTCCAGTTTCCGGCTACGATTTTCTTTCTTGCCATCTTTCCAAATCTCCTTATTCTATTTATCGTTAGCTGCTGCTACACCCGGGAGTTCTTTTCCTTCAAGGAATTCAAGAGAAGCTCCACCACCTGTTGAAATGTGTGTCATCTTATCTCCATATCCCAGCTGGTTAACTGCTGCTGCAGAATCTCCTCCGCCGATGATTGTTACAGCGTCTGTGTCTGCAAGTGCTTTTGCAACCGTTTCTGTTCCTTTTGCAAATTTAGGCATCTCGAAACATCCCATTGGTCCGTTCCATACAACTGTCTTAGCATCTTTTACTGCATCGCTGAAGATCTTAGCTGTCTCTGGTCCGATGTCGAGTCCCTCCCATCCTTCCGGGATCTCTCCAGCTTTTACTACCTGAGTATTTGCATCATTAGAGAAATCATCTCCGATAACGTTATCTACAGGAAGAAGAAGCTTTACACCTTTGGCTTTTGCTTTTTCGATCATGTCAAGTGCATACTGGCAGTAATCTTCTTCCAGAAGGGATTTTCCGACTGTTCCGCCCTGTGCTTTTGCGAATGTATATGCCATTCCTCCACCGATGATCAGAGTATCTACTTTTTCAAGAAGGTTCTCAATTACAGAAATCTTGCTTGAAACTTTTGCTCCGCCAAGGATTGCTACGAATGGTCTTTCCGGATTGTTGACTGCATTTCCAAGGAAATCAATTTCTTTCTGCATAAGGTATCCAACAACTGCTGTATCTACGTATTTTGTAACTCCTACGTTAGAGCAGTGTGCACGGTGTGCTGTTCCGAATGCATCGTTAACAAATACGTCGCAAAGAGAAGCGAGATCTTTACTGAATGCATCTTCATTCTTTGTCTCTTCTGCTCTGTAACGTGTGTTTTCAAGGAGGATAACATCTCCATCTTTCATCTCAGCTACTGCTGCTTTCGCATTTGGTCCAACAACTTCCGGATCAGCTGCAAATTTTACTTCCTGTCCAAGGAGTTCTGAAAGGCGAACTGCTACAGGAGCAAGAGATAATTCTGGAACCGGCTGTCCCTTTGGCTTTCCAAGATGAGAGCAAAGGATAACCTTTCCGCCATCAGCGATTAATTTTTTGATTGTAGGAAGTGCTGCAACAAGACGATTCTCGTCTGTAATCTTTCCATCGATAAGTGGAACGTTGAAGTCACATCTTACAAGTACTTTTTTCCCTTTTACGTTAATGTCATCTACAGATTTTTTATTAAGCATAGTACTGCCTCCTGGTTATATATTTTATAACTGCAAAAAGGGTCCGGCCCAATAAGACCGGACCCTTTGTGAGTCTTAATTCATGCTCTAAATTATGCTAATTCAGAGAAGTATTTGATTGTTCTTACCATCTGGCTAGTGTATGAGTTCTCATTGTCATACCAAGAAACAACCTGAACTTCTGTAGTTCCGTTTTCCAGTGGAAGTACCATTGTCTGAGTAGCATCGAATAATGAACCATATCTCATTCCAACGATATCGCTAGATACGATTTCATCTGTGTTGTATCCGAAGGACTCTGTAGAAGCTGCTTTCATAGCTGCGTTGATTTCATCAACTGTTACATGTCCTTTTACAACTGCTGTAAGGATTGTTGTAGATCCTGTAGGTGTTGGTACACGCTGAGCAGATCCGATTAACTTTCCGTTCAGTTCTGGGATAACAAGTCCGATTGCTTTTGCAGCACCTGTGCTGTTAGGTACGATGTTAACTGCAGCTGCACGAGATCTTCTGAGGTCACCTTTTCTCTGTGGTCCGTCAAGAGTCATCTGATCTCCTGTGTAAGCGTGAATTGTGCACATGATACCAGACTCGATTGGTGCAAGATCGTTAAGAGCTTTTGCCATTGGAGCCAGGCAGTTTGTTGTACAAGAAGCTGCAGAAATTACTGTATCTTCTGGTTTCAGTGTTTCGTGGTTTACGTTATATACGATAGTTGGCAGGTCGTTTCCAGCTGGTGCGGAAATAACAACTTTTCTTGCTCCTGCTTTGATATGAGCAGATGCTTTTTCTTTAGATGTATAGAATCCTGTACACTCCAGAACTACGTCTACACCGATCTCTCCCCAAGGAAGTTCTTCAGCGTTAGCTTTAGCATAGATTTTGATTTCTTTTCCATCAACGATGATAGAATCATCTGTTGCTTTTACAGTATCAGCTAAAGCGTATTTTCCCTGTGAAGAATCATATTTTAACAGGTGTGCAAGCATCTTAGGAGATGTTAAG
>UMFI01061205.1_pt1 | contig 47021 bp, 67 predicted proteins | sample 1964951 | NCBI WGS metagenome assembly UMFI01 (sample SAMEA4836040, study PRJEB28245) | human gut metagenome | biome: gut microbiome; material: fecal sample | place: Denmark | collected 2008 | reverse complement strand
AAATAGCGCCTTACTTTACCAGAGCAGGGGCGCTATTTTTTGCGTGTAAAAAGTATAACAAGAGTTATGACTGCGCAAAGCATGTTTACAAAGTCGAATAATTCGTCATATGTAACCATAGCACCAGCCTCCTTTCGTAAATCGTCCGGCGGCTGACATAACACCCCAACGGTTCCCCGGGTAAGTATATTATGTTGTCACGGTAGGCCCCTGCGGTGGGGCAGGGGAGGGTATTGAAGTTTATTAACAGTAATATTGAATTTCACCAAAAAACTCTATCCATTTTTGCATTATGTCGGTGCTGTTTGCTTCTATCATTCTCATAATGCCTCGTAAAACTTTGGTAGGAATGTTAGCATTGTTATTGGCTAAAACAGTTTTCCCAGTGCTGGTAATCCAGATTTTTGTACCAGCCGAAGATGCACGTCCTTCAGCAATGTGAACATGGATAGGTTCAAGCGGCTCTCCCTCATTTGACCAAAAATAGACGGTATATGAGCCGATTCTAAAAATTTGCGGCATTCAAAATACCTCCCTCTTGCGAAAATTCAAGAATTAAATGGGCGTTATCGCGAATCAAACGTTGGAAATATTCCATTTCAACCGCAGAATAACCAGAGATATTCTCCCAGGTATAGTCTGGAAGATAACAAGTGGCATGATGAAAACCACCAAAATCATCAGGCGTTTCAACATAAACTTTAACCCGTCCATCCGGCTTCATTTCAGAGTGGGTAATTTCTGTATCATCATTAAGTGTTAAGTATGGGTACATCATAGTAACACATCCTTTCTTGGCAGTGCTTTTGTGTGACCGCTTATATTACATTGCCTTTTCTATATCATCAACATTTTCTTTATTAAAATCGTTTTCCATGATGTGTTTGATAGCATGATGGTAAGCTCTCATCTGTTGTTCATGGCTGATTCTGGCATTTATAAAGATGCTGAAGCTGCCATCTATATTCAAGTGTACTTCTTCGTGAACGGCAGTATCCATGTTTAAAAAGTATACGCCAATATCTTCTGTTAATAACGGATTATTCAATCTAATCAGCACCCTTCATCATTATTCCCGCGTTCCTGTTCTGCTAAGGATTTCATAAATTCAATGTGAGCTTTCAGTCGTTCTGGAGGCATATTTCTGGCTACCTTAAACAGTGTGCGCATTTCTGGGTTTTCAAAAACTTCCTGAGCTATTTCACGAGTTTCATCATTGAGGTAGTAATTGTCGTCTAGCTGCTCGTTTTTATCTTCTATGAGGTCAGAACGGTTAATGCCAAAGTATTGAGCTAAAATTTCTACTTTGTCCATTCTAGGTAATCTAGTTCCGTTGCACCACGTTGAAACCGCTGATTTATTAAAACCTAAATCATTTATTAAATCTGTTTGGGTTTTATTGTTTAAGTTCATGTAATAGTTTAGATTTTTTGAAAAGATCTTCTTATATAAATGTTCTGACATAATAAATACCTCCTATAGTCTCAGTATAACAAAAAGTAGAAAAAATGCAATACCAAAATTAAAAAAATTCTACAAAAAGTATTGACAGTTTACAAAAAGTAGAGTATAGTGGATTCAGAAAGAGAGGTGATACAAATTGGCGAAATTTCAAATTAGCCTTGCTGCTGCAAGAGTAAATGCAAATATGACTCAAGATGATACTGCTAAGGCTATGAAAGTATCTAAAACAACAGTGGTAAATTGGGAAAAAGGTAAGGTTATTCCTGGAATTCCAGAAATTGAGATGATGTCAAGATTATATGGCATTCCACAAGATTATATTTTTTTACCATGCTATTCTACAAAAAGTAGAAACAAGGACGGTGTAAGAAATGAATGATTTAATAAGAATCAATTACAGCACAAAAGAACCAACTGTTTCAGCTAGAGAATTGCATGAGGGATTAGAAATTGGAACTGAATTTAGAAAATGGTTTCCGAGGATGGCCGAGTATGGATTTTTAGAAAATATAGACTGGGAAAGGGTGACCCAAAAATGTCCTACCCTTGGAGGCAAACAGGAAATGGTTGACTATCAGATTTCTGTAGATATGGCGAAGCAGATTTGCATGATACAGAGAACCGAGAAAGGTCGTCAGTACCGCCAGTACTTCCTTGACTTGGAAAAGGCGTGGAATACACCGGAGCAGATTTTCGCCAGAGCTTTGAAAATGGCAGACAGAACCATAGAATCCTTAAAACAGCAGAATGAGGGACTCCTAAAAGATGTGGGCAGGATGCGCCCGAAGGAAATTTTTGCGGATGCAGTTGCTTGCAGTCAGACCTCTATTTTGGTAGGGGATCTTGCAAAAATCCTGAAACAGAATGGCGTAAACACAGGTCAGAAACGATTGTTTGAAATGCTTCGAAATGAGGGCTTTCTTATTAAGGGCGGATCCAGTAAGAATATGCCCACACAGCGTAGCATGGAAATGGGACTGTTTGAGGTCAAGGAAAGTACTATCAGCAATCCAGATGGCAGTATGCGGGTCACAAAGACCACCAAGGTGACCGGAAAAGGACAGCAGTATTTTATCAACCGGTTCTTGAGTACGAATCAATCAGAAAGATTTGTGGGATAAGTCTTCAGGGGAGGTGTATATATTATGCCAAAATTAAAGCCAAATCCGACCGAAGAGGCCAGCCGGGTAGTTCGTTCCTGTATCAGCAGTAACATGGAACTATACGCCGTCAGCGAGGAACTGCTGGCGGCGAAGATGGGAAGGACAGCCAGGACCATACAAACACGTCGGGAACGGCCGGAGAATTTCACTCTGGGAGAGTTATGGGCGGCAGCCAAAGTGCTGAAGCTGACACCGATTCAGGCAGCCAGTATTGTTCTGGGACGGACATTGACCAGTAAAGAGATAAAAGAGTTTATTGTGATGTAGAGGAGGAAACTACCATGGTGAAGTTTAAAGATGCGCCCCGTCCGGCACTGAGCTATGCAGCTGTTACCGTCGGTCCCGGACCAATAGTGGATCCGGTGTTGCTGGCGGAGCTGGAGAAGTTAGAAAATGAAATCAGCGGATTGCGGGCTGAGAATAAGTTCCTCTGGAGCCTGTTGGGGACAGTGATTTTCGTATTTTCGCTGACTACGTGGGTTCCGGTGGTGTTTTGAGAGGAGGTGAGGACGATGACACAGGCACAGGAAGGGCTTCAGGTGCTGCTGGATATGGCAGAGGATTACCGGAAGAAGAATAACATGAATTCCGTCACGGTTTCTGCCGTTGGTGGCGGAACTGGACATGCTTATGCATTCCGGGAAGTAGATAGAGTGGATGCAATGATTGGAAAGTGGCAAAAAGAAACCCCAGGAGCGGCCACTCCCAGGGAATCAGCAAAATAAAAAACAATTCCCCTTTATTATAGGGGATGTAGAGGAGGATTGCAATGATAAAAGTGAGAATTGAGTACGATGGGAATGTAAGAGAATTTAAGGAAGATGCAGTTATCGCTTTATTTCCTGGAAAAGAAAGTACGCGTTTAGTTATTGCGGGGGAAACCAGCAATAACAGAGTAATGAATGCGTTGCCAAACTGCATCCCGGAAATATTGGAGCGAGCATTTGATGACCGGATGGATTACGTTAGCGCCATGATTGATGTGCATGAGTGCATTGGTAAGAAAATTAAAGAAGAGCTGAGAGCCGGCGGCGTTCATCCTCTGGTGGATGCGCTTGTTAAAACGATGGGGGAGGAACTCGAAAAATGAGCATTTATCCTACAAAGGGAAATATCATCAGCCATGGCAGATATCCAGTAAATAAACTGGTTCCCGGCCAGACTATCCGGTTTCATCGGGAAACGGTGGTTTCTACTATTCGCCGGGTACATAACTTCCAGAACATGATCATCGTTGACGGTGACGGTATGAACGGAGTGGCTTTCGGGGCTGATGATTATGTGGAACTGGTGTCAATGGAGGAAATGTGATAGCAGCAGGGTTTTGCGGTATCGGACCGGAAGAAGGGACTTTTGTGGAGCAGTCAGAGGCATTTGCCTACGCATTGGAACGATGCCTTTCTGGCACAGAGGAAGAAGTAAAAGAGTTTCGGGAAATGTTGGTAGAGTGGTATTATTCCGGGAACTGGATAAAGGTAGAGGAGGATTAGATATGCAGGAAGTTGAAAACATTTATGGAGCATCGGTTCCGGCAGCAGGACGGAGTACAACTACAGAAATGATGGTAAGTCGTCAGGCACAGGAGGTTCAGGCGGCTATGGTCGTGGCAAAAAAGTTTCCGCGTAATGAGGTGGAAAGCTACAATCGAATTATACGGGCATGCCAGAGAAAGAGTCTGGCAGAGCAGGCCATGTATGAATACCCGCGCGGAGGAACAAAAGTAACAGGCCCGTCCATCCGTCTGGCAGAGGCCATGGCACAGAACTGGGGAAACCTGGATTACGGATTAATTGAGCTGGAGCAGAAGGCCGGAGAGAGCCAGGTGATGGCTTACGCTTGGGACTTGGAAACAAACACCAGACAGACTATCGTTTTCTCGGTTCCTCACATCCGGGCTACAAAAAAGGGGAATGTTCCGCTTACCGATCCGCGCGATATCTATGAGATGGTGGCAAACCAGGGAGCACGCAGAATGCGTTCCTGCATCCTCAGAGTAATTCCGGGAGATGTTGTTGAATCAGCAGTCGCTCAGTGCAACAAAACTCTCATGGATGGAGGCGGTGCCCCATTAATCGACCTGGTTCGCGGCGTGGCTGCAACCTTCCAGGAAGAGTATGGAATTCCCCTGGAAGCGATTGAAAAGTACATTGGATGTAAGCACGAAGCATTCAGTATGAATGACCTGATACGGCTGAAAAAGGTGTTTCGATCCCTGAAGGATGGAATGGCAAAACGGGAGGATTATTTTGATTTGGGACTGGAATCAAAGGATGAAGAGGTTTCTGACCCGTTCCAGAAAGCGGAAGCTGATAAGAACGAGAAAAAGAAGGAAAGAGGCGGTTCCAAAAAGAAAGAGTCGGAGCCGGAACTGGATCCGTCCTTTGTCCCAGGAGAGCAGCAGACAGTTTTCCGATAAGGCGGTGATGTGAAATGTTATTAAATGAGGGGAATTACTACGGTCCGGAAGCGGGAATGGCTTACTTTTCGGTATCGCAATATAAGTCCTTTATGAAATGCGAAGCAGCTGCCATGGCGGAAATACAAGGGGGCTATAAGCGCCCCCTGACCCGCGCTCTTTTAGTTGGCTCTTTTGTGGATTCCTATTTCGAGGGAACGCTTCCAGAGTTTATGGACAGAAACCCAGAAATATTTACTCGGACAAAAGAGTTAAAAAGTGACTTCCGGAAAGCAAATGAAATTATCGGAAGGCTCCAGGCAGATCCACTGTTTATGCGATTTATGAGCGGTGAAAAACAGAGAATCATGACCTTTTCCCTGTTTGGGACAGATTGGAAAATGAAAATGGACAGCTATCTTCCTGGAATCTGCATTACAGACTTGAAGGTAGTAGCCAATTTTAAAACACTCCCACTGTGGCGATATGACCTGCAGGGGGCTGTGTATCAGGCGGGAGTAAAGGCGGTGACAGGAGAAACCCTTCCCTTTTATTTGGCAGCAGCCACCAAGGAACGGGTTGTGGATTTGGATATCTTTCAGATTCCGCAGTCAACGCTTGAACGTGCCTTGGCTGAAATTCAGTGCAATTTGGAGCATTTAGTAGAAGTAAAAAAAGGACTGGTGCCGCCGAAATACTGCGGAAAATGTGATTATTGCAAATCCGTGAAAGCGGCACGTATTCGAAATTATAACGAACTTTTGGGGGATTAATATGAAGCTTGTAAAGATATTAAGTGACAGTATTCAGATCCGGACAAACCTTGCAGAGTTTCGGGATGTCCGCATCAATGACCTGCTCACAGTGTCAGATGGAAGCGTGAGCCTGGTGGCCATGGTCAGCGGTCTTACCGATACAGACGCGGAAGAGCATATCAGTGATGATGACTTTCTGGCAGAAATTACAGGAATTAAAACAATAGAGTGCTCCATTATCGGAAGTTTGAGAGATGGTCAATTTGAAAAGGCGCTGGATGCATACCCGACAACAAATGTGTGTATCGAGAAGATTGACGAAGATGATTTTTCCCGGATGTTAATGAGCAAAACCGGAGATGGGTTCTGCATCGGGAAATACGCTGCCTATGGCTGCGATGCGTGGGTGGATGGAAATAAGTTTTTCCAACGTCACGCCTGCATCGTAGGAAACACCGGATCCGGAAAGTCGGAGACGGTTGCAAAAATCATGGAAGAGACTGCGCGTCTTCCAGGTGCAAATCTGGTCGTGTTTGATATCCACGGCGAGTACAGCAATCTTTCTTATGCATCCAATATTCGTATTGGGGAGGAATTTCATTTTCCCATCTGGATGTTTGGCTTCCAGGACATTGTGGCCAACATTTTAAAAATCCGGGAAGAAAGTGCCACAACCGTGATGACAGCGCTGCGTAAAGCCTATTACCGGGTGTGCGCAGGTGGCAAAGAAAATCGTCCTATGTATTTTAATTATAAGCGCCTGATTCAGGAAATGGAAGAAATGGATAACCAGATGATACATACCGGCGAGTATTATAAGACTGGAGATAAGGCGGGGATGCCAAAAACCACAAAAGGAGAATACAATGGGAAGCTTACCAGCACAGTAAATCTTTTAAAGGATCGCATGATGGACAGCCGGTACGGATTCCTTTTCCACGATGAACCACAGAGCTATTTGTACGAGGTGATGGAAGCCATTCTGGGGACAGATAAGCCAGTCAAGAATATTGACCTTTCTGGAGTTCCGCATGATGTTGCACTCCCGATTATCGGCGTTATATCGCGCCTGATATTTGACATTCAGAGAGAGCAGGATATGGATAATATCCGTCCGGTGACTATTATCTGTGATGAGGCCCATGTCTATATTCCGGACAATTTCCAGCTTACGGCCAGTCAGCGCCGCATGGTAGAGGTATTTGAGGATATTGCAAAAGAGGGCCGCAAGTTTGGAATCACGCTTTTCCCGGCCACACAGAGACCGTCAGAGCTTAACAAAACAATCGTTGCTCAGTGCGCAAATTTGATTGTGGGGAAGCTCAATAACGAAAATGACAAGTCTCTGATTAAAGGGATGCTTCCGGATGGGGACAGCGAACTGATTGAGGCAGTGACGATGTTTCATCCAGGAGAAGTACTGATGATTGGAGATGCAGTTCCGATTCCTCTGAAAATAAAAGTGGAGCTTGCAAAGGAAAGACCTGTTTCAAGGACTATCAATTTCTGGAATGCATGGAAGCAGGGAGCTGCTTTTGATGTCACAGAGATGGTGGATAGATATTTATAATTGTTACCTCTGTGGTGATTGTGTCACGACAAAAGCCATTGGTACTGCCGCCGCTGACTTAAATGATAGGCGGCGGCAAATAAAATAAGGGGAGGTATCTGCTATGGCTTCTCAGGGAGCCCCGAATAAAGCAGCGTTGGATTACTTCCCGAAGATGGTTAATTTCTATGAGGATGATAAGATATTTGATTTGTTGGATGAATATGGCCCACTGGGGGTTACTATATACGACTGTATTTTGACGATTGTATACTCAAATGGCTATTTCACAAATCTATCAAAAGACAAGCTATCGAGAATGGTCATCCGGAAGATAGGAAATAAATGGATTAAAAATCAAAAGGTCGTCGTGCAAGTGATAGATTACTGTGCTGATTTAGGACTTCTTCATAAAGACCTCATGCTGCAGAATGTTATCACCTCTGTTGGAATTCAAAAACGCTATTACAAGATAGCTGTAAGGCTGATGAAAAGACGACTCTATAGTGCAGAATATTGGCTGCTTGATGAAAATGGGGAGCCCTTATTAAATTCACCCATAACACCCATTTCTTCGGAAGAAAAGCAAATTAATTCCGAAGAAAATAACCATTCTTCGGAAGAAACGCGGCAGAAAGAAAAAGAAAGAAAAAGAAAAGAAATATCTATAATAGGCAATACGGAATTATCTCCGAAGGTATGGGATGTGGTTCAGGAATTTATACTGTATCGGAAAGAGATAAAGGCTCCGATGACAGAGCATGCTGTAAAGTTGTTGATAGGGCAACTTCAAAAGCTTTCTTCGGATCCGGATGAGCAGATTGAAATTTTAAGACAGTCTATTGTAAATGGGTGGAAGGGGATTTTTTCGTTGAAAAAAAGCGGTAAAGAATCGCAGAAGAAACCGAACCAGTTCCATAATTTTGAACAGAGAGATACAGACTACAATGCCCTAGTGGTGGAGCAGGTCCGGGGATGGATTGGAGGGGAAAATGAAAAGTAACATTCGTGGAGAGAACGTCAGAATCAGAATATATAACTACATCGTGGATTATCTGGAAGAGCATGGCTATCCGCCGTCTATCCGGGAAATTGCAGACGGCGTAGATCTTAAGTCAGCATCTGCAGTGCATAATCATCTTTGCACCATGTTTGAGCAGGGGATTTTAGAGACGGATGCGAAAACCGGAACACCACGAGCCATTCGGGTTCCAGGGTATCGATTCACAAAAGGAGGAAATCATGGATGAGATGAGAGAGGGGCCAGGAAAATCTGGAAAGTGTCTGCACCGCGAGGAATATCAGTGTACATTGACGGACAAAGACAAATTAATCCCCGGAGATGGAACTGACTGTACGCATAGCTGCTGCTGGGAATGCGAAAAACACGGAGAATGTCGGATGGAATGCTATAGCTCTGCCAACAGGCCAGAGAACGGGCCAGAACAGCAACCTGCTGCCGTATGCGAACCAGAAGCGCCGGTATCTGCATGGTATGAAAGCTTAAATCTGGAGGAGATTGATAATATCATTACAACAAAAATGAAAGAGACAGCCGAAAATGTAATCATTATAGGTTATTGTCTCCGACAGATTGACGAAAATAAACTTTATTTGCAGGAAGGATATAATACAGTAGCACGTTATGCGGAAGAAAAATATGGGATGGGCCCAGCCGCTGTATCTAAATACATAAAATGCAATATTCGTTTTTCAAAAAATGGATTTAGCATGGAATTGGATGACAGATATATAGGATTTGGAAAATCACAAATCCAGGAGTTATTGTCCTTAAATCCTGAGCAGTTGGAGCAGGTAACTCCGGACATGACGGTAGCGCAGATTCGAGAGATGCGAAAGCCAAAGGAAGTGCCGTATTATCCCTTGGAGGGGCAAATGGAAATCACAGAGTTCCTGGAGCCAGAAGAACCGGTTCAGGAGCCGCCAGAAGCGCCTGTAAGCTTCCAGATGGATGTTTCCGAGCTGACCCCGGAAGAACCGGAGGAAGAGGTACAGGAAGCCTCTGCAATGGATTATGACACGCGAAGGGTATATTGTAATGCATTTGCCAGATTCCTGATTGAGCGCTTTAAAAATTGGTTTAAGGATGATTATGAAAACCGAGTCCTTTTGGTGACAGAATCCGAAAAGCAATTAAAAGAGCGGTTTCACGGCACATGGTATTTGGGGGATCCGGTTCAAGGAGGCGTGGCACACATCAATCTGTTTCCGGAATATATCCAGATATGGAACGGCGCAGGTAAATGCCTGGGAAATGCAGAATGGTTTTACCTGTGCGCATCGATACAGGGCATGTGGAATGAGGTTGCTTTGGAGGCCGCTGCAAAAATGCAGCAAACTCCCTCTGAGTGCTGCGAAAATAGCAGCGAGGATGAGCTGGAGGAAATTGCGACATCGCAACAGGATGAGCTGGAAGCACCAGAGGAGGAACAAGAACTCACAGACATGGAGTTGCTTCGCGAAATGCTGGAAAAAGAGAAAGGTTATCTGGAAAAAATGATAAAGGTCAATAAGGTGGAGCTTCTTCCGCAAAAACTACTCCGGAAAAAGAAAATTCTGGTGGGAGCACTGGCCGGGATGCTGTGTGACCTGGAAGAGCCGGAACCAGAAGAACCGGAACAGCCTCCCTTGCCGCTGATGCGAAACAACGACCAGCGGAAAGAATGGCTGAGGGATTACAAATCCTGGGGGCTGTGGTACACAGATGAGAATATAGGCTGTCGGTATTACAAATACGATTTTGACAACGGGGCGCGGCTGATTGCAGAGGTGTATGACAATTATAGCCCATTTTCAAAAATGGACTATGAATCCTCGTATCTGCATCTGGTTGGAGGCCCGGAGCCGGATGAGCATCCGTCTGGAGCCTATGGCAGATGGAGCAGGCATGAGAGATATAACCGGTTCCCGAATTCAGAGACGGAGCTGGTGGAATTTTTGAAGTCGATTCAGAAGGGAGAGCGAAAATGAGAGAACAATGTGGAACCTGCAAGCATAGCCGTTATGGAAAAGATGGATCGGTATGCGTGAATGCAGAAAGTGAATATTTTATGGACTGGATTGAATATGACCATGGATGTAATGAGTGGGAGGGGAAAAATGAGCGATAAGTTGCCACAGACTATGTGTCTGGGTGGATTACAGATTGTACAGACAACAAACCTGCATGTGACAATTTACAAAGACGGAAAGAGAGTGTTCCATTGCCAGTGCGATAAGGAACTGGATTTTGCGGGGCTGATGGGAGTGATTCGATTTTATAAGGAGATGTCTGGAGATGAGCAAGAGCAGAGCGAATAAGCAGAACCGGTTGAGAGACCAGATTAAACGGCAGCGGAATGATGTTTATAAATTTAAGGGGAGGAAGAAATAGTTGCTGGAATTAGTACCAATAAGCTTGAGGGAAGCGAATGCATTTGTTGAGCAATATCATCGCCACCACAAGCCGGTTACAGGACATAAATTTTCTGTGGCAGCTGCAGTCAGCGGAAAAATTGTTGGGGTAGCTATTGTTGGTAGGCCCGTGAGCAGATACCTGGATGATGGATGGACACTGGAAGTAAATCGGTTATGCACTGATGGGACACACAATGCTTGCAGTTTTCTGTATGCTGCTGCATGGAGAGCGGCAAGAAATATGGGGTATAAAAAATTAATCACTTACATCCTTAACACAGAGACCGGAAGTAGCCTTAGGGCAGCGGGATGGAAATGCGTAGGAGAATGTGGTGGTAAACGCTGGACAGGAAGTAGGCGTCCAGAAGTGGACTTATACCCAGCACAGATGAAATTGAAATTTGAAATCACTGAATAAGATTTGAAAATGGAGATGTCAAGAAATGAAAAAGGTTAAGTTCTTCCCTGCCCCGCACGTGGAAGTCCGGGTGAGCGTAACGGATGAGATGATTGCAGACCTGCGGGAGTGTAGGCGAATGGCAGAAGAGACAAATTACGAAGGCTGCAAGGACTGTGATGATTGCAGCTGGAATGAAGCTGAAATAGACTGTACGAAAATGTGTGAACTGGAAGAGGTTCACAGGCAAGTGCTGGAGGAGAATCATGAATAGATTAACACAGAAAGATGAGCAGGGGAACTGGAGTCTGAGAGGCGTGCTGTGGGAAAGCCTGCTTGAAGGACAGGTTATCACAAAAGAACTGTGGGAGCGGCTGTATGGGGCGCTATGGAAACTGATGGAGTACGAGGATACCGGATTAAGTCCGGAAGAGGTGGAAGATGTCAATGATTTCAACAAGAGTCAGGTGGAGCATCTGCTGAAGAAGCTGAGTGAAGAACAGCGTAAGCATCGCTGGATTCCGGTGAAAGAACGGCTGCCGGAAGCCAAAGAAGATGTTTTGGTTTGCACAAAAAGTGGGTGGATTTTGATAGCATGGTATGGTCCTAGGGGGGAAATGTGGCATATAGCGCCATCAGATGTAGGCATGGTTAGGAAAGACATTGCCGCCTGGATGCCGCTGCCGAGGCCATATCAAGAGGAGGTGAATCCGGATGAAGAACGCAGAAGGCTACCCAGACCCGACAGCTGGGAAAGCAATTAAGAGAGCAGATAAACCGCCGGAGGAAGTAATAAACTTCCGGCGGGCTATGAAACTGATGTGCGTTATCTGCCGGGTGCGGGTATTGGGGAAAATTACTGTTGTGGATGAGAGAGGGAGAAGGTGGTAGGAGATGAACCGGTCAGAACGTAGGAGACTGGAAAAACAGAACCGGATCCGAAACGAAAACCGAAAGTTGATTGATGCCATTGCCCAGGATACCGAAAATCAGCGCGTAGAGGCCATTATGACGTGTTTTGCGCTTGCAATGCATGAAGAGTTCGGTTTCGGAAAAAAACGCGTTCTACGGGCACTCAGACGCGTTGACGGGTATATGGGTACATGGATAAAGGACGAAGAAAGCCTTGCACGTCTCAAACAAAAAGTGAAGGACGAAATAGGAATCATAATATCGTGTTAGGAGGTGATGCCGTTGGAAATGACGGTCAAACGTCTGGAAAGCTACCGGAAACTAATGAAAGAGATAGCGATATTGAGGTGGGAACTGAATGAAATGAACACAACAGATGCAGGTCTGGGAAGCAGCGTCATAAAGGACTACAGCAAAGGATTTGAACGTCCTCAGGCGGTTGTAGGATTTGATGAGGAGCGGTACCGGAGGAAGCGTTGTGTTCTGGATAGAAAAGAGGCAGAAGCTGAGGCAATCAGAAAATGGATTGAAGATATTGAAGATGCCGTTACCAGAAAAGTATTTGAGTATTACTATCTGGAAGGTCTGCCGTGGAAAGAAATTGCAAAGAGGCTGGGGTATCGAGACAATCCGGATTATCCGAGACTACATATCCGAGACAGATATCTAAAAAAATGTGGAATTAAGTAAAAAGGTCGTTTATGTCGGAAAAGTCGTTTTATAATAAAATCCGAAGCCAAAGGCATCCAGCCAGCGGCTTCCGGATTATCCCCTCAATGTGATTTTCGACTGCCCGGTGTTACAGCCTGCGGTCGATTGGCCCACACCTGGGCTAGTACATAATACGTCTTTCGCTTATTGCCCTGGTTAGCCTCCAGGGCAGCAATGCGGGGTAGAGCAGTCTGGCAGCTCGTCGGGCCCATAACCCGAAGGTCGATGGTTCAAATCCATCCCCCGCGATTGTGATCCTCCTTTTCATATACTCCTGCCAGGTGTTACAGCTTGGTGGGGGATTTGGCATTTTTTCTCCTTTCAAGTCCCTGACATTTGCTGGGGGCTTTTTATTATGCTTAGTTATCAACATATTGTGGATTGATTGTGGATAAACACAAAATATAGAATGGAGGTGAGTCTGATGGCAAAAGGTAAATATGAATATTGGCTGACGCCGGAAGGCTTGCTGAAATTGGAGGCATGGGCGCGGGATGGTTTGACAGATGAACAGATTGCCCAGAATATGGACATTGATTCAGCTACTTTGTATCGCTGGAAGAAACGGTATTGCGAGATTTGCGAGTCCCTAAAAAGGGGCAAGGAGATTGTGGACATCCAAGTGGAGAATGCGCTGCTGAAGCGTGCCCTTGGTTATTCCTACAATGAGGATAAGTATATCAGTGTTCCGATGGATCTGGCTGAGTATACTGAGAAGCTGGAACAGTACATGAACATGTATAAGTTTAAACATCCGGAAGCCACTGACTCTGAACTGATGCTTGTACGAGAGCGGTTCCCAAAAACCAAGGAAGTGCTTGCGGAACGAAAAGTGAAAGAAATTGTTCCGGATACTACAGCACAGATATTCTGGTTGAAGAACCGATGTCCGGATAGATGGAGAGATAAACAAGATGTTGCAGTTGAAGGCAGTATGAAGGTCACCAATCCATATGACGAACTTTCGGTTGAGGAGCTAAGGGCGCTTGCAAGGATGTGTGAAGCCAATGAAGGCGGTTAGCTATACAGAGGTTAAGAAGTCGCTTGCGAGAAAGAATTTCTTTTCATACTGCAATTTGAAAGCTCCGGACTTCTACAAAGCAGACCGTCAGTATCTGCTAGATCTCTGCAATGAGTTCCAGGGCTTCTACGAATCGAACGATGAAGTAATGATCATAAACCTGCCACCGCGACATGGAAAGTCAAGAACGGCAGGTTTATTTGTTGAGTGGGTGCTGGGGAAGGATCAGAGCCAGAAGATCATGACTGGTTCCTACAATGAAACGTTGTCCACGACCTTTTCCAAGAACGTCCGCAACGATATCCAGGAAATTAAAGGTGATAAGGACAAAGTAGTGTTCTCAGATATCTTTTCGGGCGTCAGCATCAAACAGGGCGATGGAGCCATGAACCTGTGGAGCCTGGAAGATGGCTATAACAACTACCTGGCAACATCTCCGACCGGTACTGCTACCGGTTTCGGCGCGACACTGATGATCATCGATGACCTGATCAAGAATGCGGAGGAAGCTAATAACGAGACGGTCAAAGAGAAACACTGGGACTGGTTCACAAATACGATGCTGTCTCGTCTTGAGGAAGGCGGAAAGATCATCATCATTATGACTCGATGGGCTAGTGATGATCTGGCAGGACGCGCCTTGGAGTATTACGCGGGCGAGGGCATCAAGGTCCGGCACATTTCCATGAAAGCGCTGCTGGATTCGGATACACACCGGATGCTCTGTTCGGACGTACTGTCGTACCAGTCATATATGCGCAAGGTAAAAGCCATGGGCGCAGATATCGCATCTGCCAATTATCAGCAGGAACCAATTGACTTGAAAGGCAGGCTGTATAGTAGCTTTAAGACATATAGTGGAGAGCTGCCGCAATTTAAGGAAATCAGGAATTACACCGATACAGCAGATACTGGCGAGGATTATCTGTGCAGCATTAACTACGGTGTTACGTTTTCTAATGAAGCGTATATCCTGGATGTTCTTTACACCAAGGACCCGATGGAAGTCACTGAACCGGCAACGGCCAAGATGCTTCTGGAAGGTAAAGTCAATGCAGCCAAGATTGAGTCAAACAACGGTGGACGTGGATTTGCACGGAACGTACGAAGAATCTTGGAGCAGGAGTTTGGAAGCAATTATACGACCATTAAGTGGTTTACCCAGAGCAAGAATAAGCAAGCGCGAATCTATTCCAATTCATCTTGGGTGATGGAACATATTTATTTCCCAGAAGATTGGAGAAACCGCTGGCCAGAATACTACGACTCAATGATCAAATACCAGCGAGAGGGCAAAAACAAGCATGATGACGCTCAGGATGCCACTACCGGCATTGCAGAGAACTGCACCAAAGGCAGTGGAATGAAAGTCATGAAATAGAGGTGAGAAACATGGACATTGAAGTGATCAAAAAACTGATCAGAAAATATCAGCCTGGACATTCCGAATTTGTGGTAAAGGCATTGCAGGCGAGAAATTACTACGAGAATAAAACAGATATTCTTTTCCCCGACCTGAAAAAGAAGAAAGAACAGGAGGAGAAACCGCTGCGGAACGCTGACAACCGAATCCCATTTAACTTTCATGGACTTCTGGTCAACCAGAAAGCTTCGTATATGTTTACAGCTCCACCACTGTTTGATCTGGGGAGCAAGGCGGCTAATAAAAGCCTGACAAAGTTCTTGGGTGACAAATATGCGAAAGTATGTAAGGATCTGTGCATCGATGCATCCAACTGTACGATCGGCTGGCTGCATCTTTGGAAAGATAATGTGGGATCGTGGAAATACGCAATAGTTCCGGCAGAACAGATCATACCGGTCTGGTCGAAGAGTCTGGAAAAGAAACTCCTTGGTGTGCTTCGCACATATCCGGATATCGATGAGGATACCGGTGATTCTTACACGGTTTACGAATACTGGAACGATAAAGAATGTGCTGCGTATCGTTTAAAAGCGGGGGATGAGTTGGAACAGCTGAAACCGTATCCGATGTTCATGGTAGACCCGGAACTCTGCGAGATGTCGGAGGTGTATCAGCATGTAGCAGGAGAGGTGCCGTTCTTTCCGTTTTTTAATAACAATATCAATGCCAACGACCTTGCAAATATTAAGCCGCTGATTGATACCTACTGCAAGGTATTCAGCGGCTTTGTTAATGACCTGGAGGATATCCAGGAGATTATCTTTGTACTGACCAACTACGGAGGCGCTGATCTGGGCGAGTTTATGCGTGATTTAAAAAATTACAAGGCTATCCAGATCGAGAGTGAAGGCGAAGGGGATCATTCCGGCGTTTCCACATTAACCATTGAACTGCCGGTGGAAGCCAGGGAGAAGCTGTTGACGATCACGCGAAAATGTATTTTTGAACAGGGAATGGGCATTGATCCAGACCCGGTGAATTTCGGAAACAGTTCCGGTGTGGCTCTCGGGTTCCTGTATTCTCTTTTGGAACTGAAAGCCGGATTGCAGGAAACAGAGTTTAAGCTGGGGTTTGGTCGTTTTATCAGATGCATATGCAGGCTTATGAAGATTCCGATTAAAGATGATGTCATTACACAGACCTGGACAAGAACCAGCGTAAAAAATGATTTAGAACTGTCTCAGATTGCGCAGCAGTCAGTTGGCGTTATTTCTCAGGAAACCATCATTGCTCATCATCCATGGGTCGAAGATCCGGAGGGAGAACTTGCCCGGATAGAGAAACAGAAACAAAAAGAACTGGAACAGGCAGATCCATATTATGAGGCATTCCAGCAGAAGCCGGGACAAGCGGCCAAAGGCGGTGTAAAGGATGGTAAAGAAAGCAAATAGGGAGTACTGGAAAAAGCGGTTTGAAGCCCTGGAGGATAAACAGTATCAGGAAAGCGAAGCTTATTACCGGGATGTAGAAGAACAGTTTAGGAAAGTGTGCAATGGGTTGACACTTGATATTGAGCGATGGTACCAGAGATTGGCGGACAACAATGATATCAGTCTGGCAGCAGCAAAGAGACTTTTGAAAAAAGGTGAGCTGGATGAGTTTCTGTGGTCGGTAGAAGAGTATATTCAAAAGGGAGAAGAGAATTCGGTAGATCAGCGCTGGATGAAAGAACTGGAAAATGCTTCTGCCCGACATCACATTTCCTATCTGGAAGCTATGAAGCTTCAAGTGCGGCAATATGGAGAGCTGCTGGCTGCCACTATGGAAAATGGTTTAACAGAATACCTTCATAAAACCTATAGCGAGCAATATTATCGTGCCGCTGTGGAAATCACCAACGGAACCAAAGTGGGAATGAATTTGACAAGATTGGATGAAAAGAAGATAGATGCTGCTATCAGGTATCCTTGGGCATCAGATGGAAAGAGTTTTTCAGACCGGATATGGTCCAATAAGGAAAGACTGGTTCAGAAACTCCATACAGAACTGGTTCAGAATCTGATTCGCGGAGAGTCTCCCAGAACGGCGATTGATCTGATTGCGGCGGAAATGAATACCAGCAAAAAAAATGCCGGACGTTTAATCATGACAGAATCTGCTGCCATTTCTTCCAGGGCGCACAGCCAGTGTTTTAAGGAACTGGGAGTAAAGCAGTATGAGATTGTGGCCACTCTGGACAGCCATACTTCAGAAATCTGCCGGGAGATGGATGGAAGGGTATTCGATTTAAAGGATTATGAGGAGGGCTTAACGGCACCGCCCTTCCATCCCTGGTGCCGCACCACAACTGTACCACACTTTGATGATGAATTTACCGTAGGGGAACAGCGGGCGGCCAGAGATGAGGAAACTGGAAAGACCGTGTATGTTCCGGCAGGGATGAAGTATGAGGGGTGGAAACAACAATATCTCAGTTCGGATAATGATAAAAGCAAAGTTAGAAGGGCGCAATATTTGACACGAACCCATAAAGGAGCATCAGATATTTCCCGAGAGAAACAGATTACGGATGAGGCTATATCAGAGATTCCACAAAAGGTTCGGGACAAATTGGAAGAGGGAACGGTTATTGATATTGGTAAGATTGGAGCTAGCCAATATGATTATGATAATGATATACTGTATGTAGCTAAGAAAGCGGAAAAAGAAGATATAGTCCATGAATTCGGTCATCTTGTGGAAAACAAGATGATGGATTATGAAAAGATATCTCAGATCAGAAGACAGATTATAGGAGAAGTTGATATTTGGGATATAAAAACAGAAACATTTTATGACAATGAGGGAAATCCGGTTGAGATATTTTTGTTGGAAAATGATAAGTTTGTGTCTCAGTACCAAGGCAGGATATATGCTGAAACCATTTGGGATGCCTTCGATGAAGACGGAGATTTTCGTGATGAGTTAATGATGGAATTTATTTCTGAGCCATTCCGGGAATACATTGAAAATCCTGAATTTGTTAAGAGTAAGTGCAAAGAACTGTATGATTTGATTGAGGAGTCTGTAAAATGAGCAAAAAAGAACAGCTGCTAAGTATTGATACATATGAGGAATTTAATCGTCGCAGAGAAGAATTCCGTGGTTTGGAATTGGACGAGGATATAAAAAAACATCTTTCGAAAATATTTCCAAAATGTTATGGAGAAAACGAAGAACTCTATAAGACTTGTCCACAGATTGGGAAGAAAAAGGTTATTGGGAAATAGTCACCAGCTAGACTGGTTCAAAAATATATCGAAAGGTGGAGAAAACAATGATTGTAATTCCAATTTGTTTGAGATGCGAACATTTAAAAAAAGGAATGAAGTGTAAGTTTTATCCTGATGGGATACCAGAAAAAGTTGCTCTTGGAAAGAATGAAGAAAAATGTAAGTGTTTTGAATTAAGAAGGAATACCACCAGTCAGTAATGGCCGGTGATATTTCTATCCCCTTTTTATTGCGATGTCGCAACACCATTTAGTCATAGAATGCCACAATTAGTCATTCATTTTAGTCATTAACACGCGGGAAACCGGGTGTTATTTTTATGCCTTTTGTTCGGCAGGCGTAAAAGAACCGGCATCTACTTTGCCGGAGTATAACCGGCCAAATCCCAGTACCCGGAGAGCGGGAATAAAAATCTATGGAGGGAAATGAAATGTTAGAATGGTTAAATGAGATTTTAAAAAGTGCAACTGTAACAGACGGCGCTCTTGAGGTTGAGAAGCTTCAGAAAGCAATTGAGGCAGAGTTCCCGAAACATGCGGTACCGAAGCAGGACTACAATGATAAGGTGAAGGAACTGGCTACTGCGAATAACACCATCAAGGAGCTGAAAAAGGACAATGCAGACAACGAAGAGCTTCAGACCAAGGTGAAAAATTATGAAACAGAAATTGAGAATCTGAAGAATGCAGCCACAAATACTGCCAGAGAGTATGCGTTAAAGGACAGGTTGAAGGAAGCCGGTGTTACAGATGCAGACTATGTGATTTACAAGCAGGGAGGCCTGGAAAAGTTTACCTTTGATAATGAGGGAAAGCCAGTAGGTGTGGATGAATTATTAAAGCCGCTTCGTGAGAGTTCTCCTCATCTGTTTAAAGAGGCTTTTTCCGGAGGATATAATCCGGCAGGAGGTACAGGAGGCCAGCCAAAGAATCCGTTTGCCAAAGAAACCTTTAACCTGACGGAGCAGGGAAGGCTGCTTCGTGACAATCCGGCGCAGGCCAGACAGCTGGCGGCAGCTGCCGGAGTAAAAATTTAGAAAGGATGAGTAATTTATGCCAGGAACAACTTTACAGGATGTTATTGTCCCGGAACTTTTTGAGCCATATGTAATTAACCGGACAATGGAATTATCCGCATTATATCAGAGCGGAATTATTACACGGAATGTGGAATTTGACCGTTTGGCCAGTGAGGCGGCTCCCATTCATCAGATGCCGTTCTTTGAGGATTTAACAGGGGATTCTGAGGATATTATTGAGGGAAAAGATTTGACTGCAAAGAAAATCAAATCTAACAAGGATGTTTCAACGACAATCCGAAGGGCAAATATGTGGTCGGCAACGGATTTATCTGCCGCTCTGGCCGGAACTGACCCGATGGCAGCTATCGGAAACCTGGTGGGTGGTTATTGGGCAAGGGAGTTTCAGAAGATTTTAATCCAGGTACTATCCGGCGTGTTTGGAAGTTATACAGATACCGGAACAGTTACCCCGCTGGAGGATCATATTCTGGATATTTCAAAAATGAGTTCCGCAGCCGCTCAGAAAATCAGCGCCAGCTCTTTTATTGATGCTTTACAGCTCTTGGGAGATGCCCAGGGACAGCTGACAGGTGTTGTTATGCACAGTGCAACAAAGTCCTACTTAAAGAAGCAGAACTTGATTCAGACAGAGCGCGATTCTAATTCTGTAGAATTTGATACTTACCAGGGGCGAAGAGTGATTGTAGATGATGGCGCTCCGGTGGCCGGTGATATTTATACCACTTATCTTTTTGGCCAGGGAGCGATTGCTTTCGGCAACGGCACTCCGGTTGGTTTTGTTTCCACTGAAGTAGACAGAGATAAGAAAAAGGGCTCTGGTGTGGATTATCTGATTAACCGTAAAACCTTTATCATGCATCCCAGAGGAATCAAATGGACCAATGTGGAGCGGGAAAACGTAGAGACTCCTACAAAGGCAGAGCTGATGAGTGCCAAGAATTATGAACGCGTTTATGAACCAAAGCAGATCCGCATGGTGGCATTTAAACACAAGATTGGGTGACGTCTATGATCTGGGATATGGGAAAGCTGAAAGGACTTCTGGGTATTTCTCAGGCTGATGTGGCCAGAGACATACCTCTGCAGTTTATTATGGACTATGTGGATGAGGTAGTAACCAATTACTGTAATCTTCCAGAAGTTCCCGATGGGCTTATCACAACCTGTTACCGGATGGCTATGGATTTGTACCGCGCAGCTGGAATCGGAGAAGCGGATGTGCCACTGTTTGTCTCTTCTTTGAAAGAAGGAGATACCGTTACTTCATTTGGCAGTATGTTTTCTGTGCTTTCTGACAGCATTTTGAATGATTATAGAGCGCAGCTAAACCGATATAGAAAGCTGAGGTGGTAATATGATTGCAGATGCTATTAAACAGGCGCAGAGGATACACAGACAGATGCTGGAAGCTGCGTATGACGGAAGTTTGACAGTTTCGGAATATCAGCAGGTCAAAAATCCAAAAACAAAGCTGACAGAGCAAAAAGAGGTTGTGGTTTTAGAAAAACAGCCCTGCAGGCTGTCCCATGACAGTGTGCAGCCGTCTGCGAAGGAGCGCGGGGCAGAGGAAGTCTTTCAGGTAGTTCGCCTGTTTTTGGCTCCTGAAGTGAAAATTAAGCCCGGTTCTAAGCTTTCTGTGACACAGAATGGAGTGACCAGGGCTTACCAGTGCAGCGGAACGCCCGCAGTATATGCAACCCATCAGGAAATCATTTTGACACTTTTCGAAAGGTGGGCTTAAATGAAGTATGGCAAGGTAAATACAAAGGGTCTGAAAGAGCTTCAGAAATCCTTAAAGCATCTGGAGGAGCCCAGTCAATTTGCAGAAGCCTGTGCAAGGGAGCTGGCAGCCAGACTGCTTGCTAAGGTAACAAAGCGAACTCCAGTTGGCCAGTATCCGAAAGGTTCCGGCATGATGGGCGGAACGCTTCGGCGCGGATGGACAGGCAGCAAGAGAAGTTCGACATCCTCTTATGTTGATGCTCTTCCAATTACGTATACAGACGGGAAGTATGTAATTGAAATCATAAACCCAACGGAATATGCTTCTTATGTAGAATTTGGTCATCGCACTGTAAATCACGAAGGATGGGTAAGAGGACAGTTTATGATGACTATTTCTGAAAAAGAACTGCAGGAGATTGCACCAGAGCTTCTGGAAAAACGGATTCGGGAATATTTAAGGAGGTGCTTTCCATGATAGAAGGGATTATTCAAGCAATCAGTATTGCACTGGACGCAGAATTTGGGGAATCTTATAAAATTTATCCGGAATTAACGGAACAGGAGCTTTCAAAGCCCTGTTTTTTTGTTTATTGTTTGGAAACTTCCTGTAATGTGTACCGGGGAAACCGGTATTTTTCCAAGAACACCTTTGTGATTCAATATTTCCCATATTCCTCTGATATTGAGATGGAATGTAACCGGGTTGCAGAGAGATTATTTTCTTGTCTGGAGTTGATTACCTGCCCGGAAGAGAGTATGCCGATTTCAGGGACAAAGATGAATGCAAAAATCGAGGATGGAAGGCTGTTTTTTAAGGTTAACTATGACCTTTTCCTGATAAAGGGAGAAGATGCTGTTCTGATGGAGACACTGGAACAGGAGATTGGAAACAGAAAGAATAATATGACAGAAAATTAGGAAAGGAACGGTGAAACAATATGGCATTAGGTGGCGGAATTTATGTTGCGCAGAACAAAGTACTGCCTGGGGCATATATAAACTTTATTTCAAAAGCAGTAGCAACGGCCTCTTTGTCTGACCGTGGGATTGTTACAATGCCTTTGGAGCTGGATTGGGGAGAGGATGGAAAACTGATAGAGGTGTCGGCTGGAGATTTCCAGAAAAAGAGCCTGGAACTGTTTGGATATGACTATGGGGATCCTCACATGGCTGGCCTTAGAGATTTATTTATTGGGGCAAGAACACTTTTGGCATATCGCTTAAATGGCGGAGGTCTGAAGGCATCCAATGATTATGCTGAGGCGAGATATAAGGGTACCCGTGGAAATGACTTAAAGGTTGTGATTCGAAAGAATGTGGACAACGAAGAGTTGTTCGACGTAAAGACTTTCTTAACTACAGGAACGGAAACTGTTGAAATGGACAGTCAGACAGTAGAAGAGGCATCCACTCTTCAAGATAATGATTTCTTGGTTTGGAAAAAGGAGGCTGTTCTGGAGGAAACGGCAGGCGTTCCCTTAGCTGGCGGCAGCAACAGTGTAGTAGACAATGCTGCGTATCAGAAGTATACGGATTTAGCGGAAACAAAATCATTTCATGTTATGGGCATTCCTACTACGGATGAGAAAATTAAATCCTTGTTTATTGGGTTCTGTAAGAGAATGCGAGATGAAATGGGAGTAAAATTCCAACTGGTAACCTATCAGGCAGCCGCAGCTGATTATATGGGGGTGGTTTCTTTTGAAAACCCAGCAGTAGGAACTACTATGGGGGAATCAGCCGGTGTTTATTGGGTTTCTGGAATTCTGGCCGGGTGCGCAGTAAACCGGTCCTGCCAGAATAAACTGTATGATGGTGAGTTTGTATTCAAGACGGATTACACCCAGAATCAGCTTGTGGATGGCATTAAAGCAGGTAAATTTATGTTACATAACGTGGGAGATGATGTCCGGGTTCTGGCAGATATCAATACTATGGTAACTGTGACTGGCGAACAGAGCGATATTTTTAAGGAGAATCAGACTATCCGGGTTATTGATCAGATCGGAAATGACATTGCAGTGCTTTTTAATACGAAATATCTGGGGGTAGTCCCCAATGATAATGCAGGGCGTCTTTCCTTATGGTCTGACATTAAAAAGCTGTGTATGCAGCTGGAACGGATTCACGCGATTGAGACATTTGCTGACAGTGATATTGCAGTGCTTCCAGGAACAACCAAAAAGGCCGTTGAGGTTCAGCTAAACGTAACTGTGGTAAATGCGATGGGACAGTTATATATGACCGTTGTAGTACAGTAGGAGGTTTCATATGGGTAAAAACATTACGATGAAAGCCCGCGATACAATTGCGGCAAAGCTGGCAGAGTGTTTCGTGACTATCGGAACACGCCGCTATAATTTTATGCAGATGATTGACTGCGAGTGGAAGGTAGAGAAAACTAAGGCATCTGTTCCCAGACTGGGGGCCATTATGGTGGGTCATAAATCCTGCGGGATGGAGGGAACCTTTTCCGGAACCGCCCATTATAATCAGACTGTGCTTCGTCAGGCTTTGCTGGATTATAAGGATACGGGAGAGGATCTGTATTTTGAAATGCAGGTAACCAATGATGATCCGACCTCTGCAGCAAAACGTCAGAGTGTTATTTTTTATGATTGTAATACAGACGGAGGCATTCTGGCGAAATTTGATGCAGATGGTGAGTATCTGGATGAAGAGATTGAGGGAACCTTTGAAGATTTCTCCATTCCAGAAAGCTTTAAGGAGCTGGAAGGCTTCTTAACCAATTAAGTAGAGAAAGAAGGTAAAAAAACATGTCAAAGTTTAGTGCATTCATGAAAGCAAATAAGGTGGTGCGTCCGAATGGAAAGTATGCGCCGACTTCATCTTTAAGAGATGCAGATGGAAACCCCTTAGAGTGGGAATTTCGCCCTATTACTTCCAGAGAAAATGATGAAATTCGAGATTCCTGTACCAGGGATGTGCCGGTAACGGGAAAGCCCAATGTGTTCCGTCCGAAGTTGGATACTTCCAAATATATTGTAAAGCTGGTATGTGAGTCTACCGTTTTTCCAGATTTATATGATGCGGAGCTGCAGGATTCCTATGGGGTAAAAACACCAGAGGAGCTGGTATATGCTATGGTAGATAATGCGGGTGAATATGGTGATTTTTCTGTGTGGATGCAGAATTTTCAGGGCTTTACAAAGAGTTTGGATGAAACGGTAGAAAAAGCAAAAAACTGATAGAGGGCGAGGAACAGGATCCAGAAGCGAGTTATGCATATTATGCGCTTCTGAAGTTTCATATCTTGCCCTCAGTTTTTCTTGAAATGGACGAAAGAGAAAAGGCTTTCGTGATTGCCGCTATCGATATTAAGTCGAAGCATGATAAGGAGCAGGAAAAGAAAGCCCGGAAAGCAGCAAAGAAAAAGGGGTGATGATGTTTGGCATCCATTGAGACGGGAATTGAATTGCATGATGGTTTTTCCAAGGTGATGGAACATATTATCAACGTGGTTGACATGGCAGTAGGACAGATGGAAGCGATGCAGCAGACCATGAATCGACCGATAAATACCGGAGCTGTAGAAAATATGGGAAATCAGGCCGGTCAGGCTGCTGCTGCATACAATGAGCTGGCGAATTCCATACGAACCGCAGCGGAAACGGCAGAAGCTGAAATAGTACCGAAGATTCCGCAGGCGCCTGACATCTCTCCAGTGAATCCGGAACCAGTGAACAGGATGCCATATCCGGAAACGATAGAGCAGGAGGTCATTCAGAGGCCTGTTGTGGTATCGCAACCGAGGGCACCGCCGATATCTCCAGAAATCGCAGAAGTTCCGGTTCAGCTAATAGTAACAGCCCAGCCTGAGATAGAAATTCCAGAAGAAATTTCAGTACCGGTAATACCTGAGGTAACTGAGCAGCCGGAAATAAAAATACCAGAGGGTGCTGCAGTTCCAATAACAGCGGTAGTAACTGAGCAGCCAATGATAAAAACACCGGATGAAATGACGGTACCGATTATACCAGAGGTAGTGGCTCAGCCGGAGATTAAAATTCCAGAAGAGCTTTCAGTTCCAGTAATACCAGAGGTAGTGGCCCAGCCTGAGATAGAAATTCCAGAAGAAATTTCAGTACCGGTAATACCTGAGATAACTGAGCAGCCGGAAATAAATACCTTGGATGAAATTGCGGTTCCAGTGATACCAGAGGTAACTGAGCAGCCTGAAATAAATATTCCAGAAAGTGTGACAGTTCCGATAGAACCGGTGATTGCCAATCATCCGGAGATTAAAACTCCTGACAGAATTCCAGTTCCAGTGGAGCCGATTGTGACAGCTCAACCTCAGATAGAGACACCAGATCATATTGAAGTTCCAGTAGATGTGTCAGTAACAGGAGTGGACACAGAGGCACAGGAGATTAACGGAATTACAGCGCGGTTGAATGAAGTAGCTCAGATGCAGGAAGCTATTCAGAATACAGCATCATCCCTGTATGTGTTGCCGGACGGCTCTGCAGATGAAATCAGGAAGATAAATGGCGAGATTACGCAGATGCAGGCAGCGCTGGAGTTTTTGAAAGAAAATCCGTTTGCAATGGATTCTTCTGTAGCGCAGTTGCAGATCCAGAGTATTTCAGAGGGATTAGAACAGCTGACTGTCGAACAGGAAAAACTGGATGCAGCTATGGGGAACCTTCCATCACAGCATTTAAGGGTAACAGTAGATGCGCCAGATCCGTTGATTGAACCGCCGCAGCCTGTAAGAGTTCCGATAGAATGGCAGACAGAGCCTCTGGAAGTCTATACAGGAAGCGGTATAGAGAGATTTCAGCAGGAAGCAGAAAGCGCCAATCAGATGCTTTCTCGGTTAAGTAGTATGCAGACAGCTATTGCAAAGCAGGCATACAATACAGATATTCTTCCTCCGAAAGCATTTCAGGATATGAATCGGATGGTTTCCAGAATTAATCTGGTACAACAGCGGATTTTACAGCTGGAAAATAATCCTATTAACATCGGGACTGACCAGGCAAATACAGAATTGGAGCAGTTACGCTCTCAGTTAAGCCAGGCACTACAGGCACAGAATCAGCTCAATGAAGCCATGGAACATATGGATGCGGGAGAAATTAATGCTTCTTATCTGAGATTATCTCAGACCATCGGTAATACTGAGCGGTATATCAGGGATAATATTTCAGAACAGGGCCGGTTTAACCAGGAACTGCAGGAAGGTGTCCAGAGGGCAAATGGACTGACTGACATGATTAAGCGTGTCGCCGGTGCATATCTGGGAATTCAGGGAATGAAAAATGCATTGAATCTGTCTGATACCATGACTCAGACCACAGCAAGGCTGAGTTTGATAGTAGATGATGGTGGTAGCGTGGAAGAATTGCAGAATAAGATTTTTGCTTCTGCACAGAATTCCCGGGGCCTTTATATGGCGACAGCAGATGCAGTTTCTAAACTTGGTATGCAGGCAGCCAGTGCCTTTTCGTCCAATGATGAACTGATTGGATTTACGGAGCTTTTAAATAAGTCATTTGTAAATGCGGGAACATCTATGCAAGGTGTAGATTCAGTTATGCTTCAGCTGACACAGTCCATGGCAGCTGGAAAGCTTCAGGGAGAAGAGTTAAATGCTGTTCTTGATAATGCAGCCCCAATTGTACAGAATATTCAGCAGTATCTGGAGGAAGTTCAGGGAATTGATGCAAGTAATATCAAACAGCTGGCATCGGATGGAGTCATTACCGCACAGGTAATCAAAGATGCCATGTTTTATGCAGCGGATGATATCAATGCAAAGTTTGAATCTATGCCGATGACATGGGGACAGATTTGGAGTTCCATGCAGAATTCAGCTATGATGGCATTTCAGCCAGTACTGCAGAGAATCAATGATATTGCAAATACAGAAGGTTTTCAGGTTTTTGTAGACAGGGTAGTAAATGGTCTTGCGGCACTGGCCAATATGGCACTAAATGTCTTTGACCTATTGGCTTCTATGGGAAATTTTGTAGCTGATAACTGGTCGGTAATCAGTCCGATCGTCTACGGAATTGTTGGGGCATTGGCTGTATATGCAGCATATTTGGGGATTTTGAAAGCCATGGAGCTTGCAAGCGCGGCCGCAAAAGGAGTTCTCGCAGCAGCTGAATTTGTTCATGTGGCGGCAGTATCAGCACAAACAGGGGCAACCATATCTGCAACAGCAGCGCAGATGGGATTAAATGGCGCCATGTATGCCTGTCCGATTGTGTGGATTATCATGTTGGTTATTGCTTTGATAGCAGTGCTTTTTGCTGTTTGCAGTGCGATTGCTAAAATGACAGGTGTTGCCCAAACTGGGTTCGGAGTAATCACCGGAGGAGTGATGGTGATAATCTCGTTTTTCTGGCAGCTTTTATCCGCTGTGATTACTATTTTTGGAGCGGTCGGAGCAGCAGCCGGTGCGCTTGGTCACAATATGATTGCTGCTTTTCATAATTCCATTGCGAATGTGCAGACGTTTTTTTACAACTTATTATCTACAGCAATGTCCGTGATATCTAAGATAGCTTCAGCTCTCTCAAAGTTGCCTTTTGTAGAGTTTGATGCGTCCGGTCTGGCCGGTGCGGCAGATGCTTATGCAGCAAAAGCCCAGGCAGCTCAGGACAGCAAAATGGAGTATGAGGATATTGGTGCAGCCTTTTCTTCTGAAATGTCGAAAATGACTGCCTTTTCAGATGGCTGGGCATCGGATGCCTTTCAAAAGGGAGCGGTGTGGGGAGATGGAGTTGCAGAGAAAATAAGTGATTTCAGCTTAACGGATGTGTTTGGCGGCAGTGATTTAATCCCGAATATAGAAGATTATACAAAAGGGATGGATGGTGCGGTAGCCAATGGGATTGCTGATTCTGGCATCGCAGATAATTCTGGAAGTACAGCTGGTAATACAGCCAAAATGGCAGATACTTTATCTGCTTCTGAAGAGGATTTAAAGTATCTGAGAGACATTGCAGAGAGAGATACAGTAAATCGGTTTACGACTGCTGAAATTACGGTTAATCAGACTAATCATAATAATATCAACAGCAATATGGATGTGGATGGCATGATTGAGCGCATGACAGAAGGAATGACGGAAGCGATTGAGATTACAGAAGAGGGGGTACATGAATAATGGCAGCAGGATATGATTTTTATCTGGGGCGTGTATTATTGCCAGTGCCCCCAGAAAAACTACAGATAAAAATAAATGGCAGCAATAAAACCATTACGCTTATGAATGATGGCGAAATTAATATTTTAAAGAATGCCGGACTGACGGATATTGAATTTGAAGTTGATATTCCTCAGGTCTGGTATCCTTATGCCAAATATAAAGCCGGATTTCAGAATGCGTCATATTTCCTGGAACAGTTTGAGAGAATGAAGCAGGAGAAAAAGCCGATATCCTTCATCGTAAGTCGAAGCACACCAGGAGGAAAGCGCTTGTTTGATACCAACATGAAAGTATCTGTTGAAAACTATATGCTTACGGAAAATGCGAAGAATGGTTTTGACATAACTGTAAAAATGGTATTGAAGCAGTACCGCTATTACGGGCTAAAGACTGTTTCCATTCTGGAAAATACAAAGAGTGAAGCTCCAGTAGCGGCAGTGGAGACTAAAAGGGAGACCAGGGAACCGCCAAAAGTGTCCCAGACATACACAGTAAAAAAGGGAGATTGTCTTTGGGCAATTGCGAAGCGTTTTTACGGAAATGGTTCCCTTTATACCAGAATTTATTCTGCAAATCAGGGGATTATTGGTGGAGATCCAAACCGGATTTACCCAGGACAGGTGCTTACCATTCCAGCAGGATAGGAGTGACATATGGCAGTAGAATTATGGATTTCAAGTCAGGATATGAAGAGGGAATTTTCTCCCTTAGTAGAGGAGGGGATTGAATGGCAGACAGAACGAAGAGGGGTTCCAGGAAAGCTGACATTTAAGATTTTAAGCCAGAAGGGATTGGATATTTCGGAGGGAAGTGCAGTCAGGCTGATAGACGGAAATGATAAATTATTTTTTGGCTATGTCTTTAAACGGAACCGATCTAAGGATGGTTTGGTGTCGATTACTGCTTGGGATCAGATTCGGTATTTGAAAAATAAGGATACTATTAAATATGTGAATAAAAAAGCCTCAGAATTTATCCGGATGTTGGGAGCTGATTTTCAGCTGAATCTAGGAGAAATCCAGGATACTGGATATGTGATTCCTCGCCGGAATGAAGATAATTTATGTTTACTGGATATGATCAGCAATGCTCTTGATTTAACTCTGCAGAATACGAAAAAGATGTTTATTCTTTATGACGATTTTGGCTATCTGACCTTAAAAAGTTTGGATCGGATGAAGGTGGGAGAGCAGGGGGCTTATCTGATGGTAGATGAAGAATCCGGAGAGGATTTTGAGTATGGTACCAGTATTGATGATAAGACCTACAACCAAGTGAAGCTGGCTTATGAGAATAACACAACCGGAAAGAGGGATATTTACCTTGTAAAGTCTGGAGAAAATATAAACCGATGGGGTATTTTACAGTATTTTGATACTTTAAAGGAGCATGAAAACGGACAGGCGAAGGCAGACGCCCTTCTTTCACTCTACAACCAAAAAACACGAAAACTGGTTTTGAAGAATGTTTTTGGGGATAATCGTGTAAGGGCTGGTTCTTTGATTGTGGTAATCCTGCATTTGGATGACATTCGAGTACAAAATTTTATGCTGGTGGAGAAGTGCCGGCATATCTGGAAAAACGAGGAGCATTTTATGGATTTAACTCTGCGCGGGGGTGAATTTAATGGCTGATATGACTGATTTTATTCGTCAGGTGAAACGTGCAGCTGTAGAAGCCACAGAAGCCGGGAAACCTGTACAGATCCTTTATGGAACGGTAACCAAAGAGAATCCGATGGAAATTACTATGAATCAGCAGAAGATTCTGGATGCAGATGACTTGATCCTTTGTAGCCATTTGTCTGATTATGAGGTGGAGCTGGAAATGAACTGGCCGGTAACGGGGGGAGAAGGCGGAAGTATTACCGGAATAAAAAAGGTTATGTTTAAAAATCATTTAAGAGTAGGGGAAAAGGTGATTCTTCTCAGACAGCAGGAGGGGCAGAACTATGTTGTGATTGACAGGATGGCGGTGATGAAATGATACCAGCGTCAGGAGGTTTTTTGAAACGGGATTTTGAATTGAAAAAGCAGCCTTCCAAAACCTATAAAATGATACTGAAAACCCAGGATTCTGTTCGGGGATATACGGAACACTTGGAAGCAATGAAACAGGCGATTTACAAAATCCTCAATACAGAACGGTACCAATATGTTATGTATTCCTGGAATTATGGTATTGAAACATTGGATTTATACGGGGAACCGGTCAGCTGGGTTTGTCCGGAACTGGAAAGCCGTATCCGGGAGGCGCTGATGACGGATGACAGGATCCTGGATGTAACAGACTTTGTTCACGATACCTCAAAAAAGAATGTAATTCACGCCACCTTTACAGTGAAGACTGTATTTGGAGAGTTACAGGCTGATAAGGAGGTGACAATTTAAGTGTATGAAAATGTAACTCATGAAACAATATTAAACCGGATGCTTGGCCGTGTATCCAATTCCCTAGATAAGCGGGAAGGCTCAGTTATTTTTGATACGCATTCTCCTACAGCTATCGAATTCCAGGTGCTTTATATTGAACTGGATACTATTATCCGGAATACCTATGGAGATACTGCTTCCAGGGAGTTTTTGATTCGAAGGGCAAAGGAGAGGGGGATCTCACCTTATCCTGCAGTAAAGGCAATCTTAAAAGGAGTTTTTTCTCCAGTCAACATCGATGTAACCAATAAACGATTTAACATTGATAAGCTGAATTTTATTGTTGGGAAGAAGATTGCAGACGGCGAGTATCAGGTGGAATGTGAAACGCCGGGAGCTATCGGAAATCAATATCTGGGGACAATGATTCCTATTGAATATATTCCCGGCCTGGAGCGGGCGGAGTTGACAGAGGTATTGATTCCCGGGGAAGACGAGGAGGACACGGAAGCCCTTCGGGTTCGATATTTTGAAAGCTTTAATGATATGGCTTTTGGCGGAAACGTAAAGGATTATCAGAATAAGGTAGGAGCAATTCCTGGCGTAGGCGCGGTTAAGGTCAAGCGAATCTGGAATGGGGACTTGGAACCATCTCAGATGATACCTTCTGAGGCGGTGAAGGCCTGGTATGCTTCTGTGATTCCTTCTCTTCAAAAAGAGCCGGCAGCATGGCTGAAAGCAGTATACACGGCGGCTACAGAAAAGAAATTGACGGTGGGAGGAACAGTTCGCCTGATTCTTTTGGATGCCAGCTATAATGAAGCATCCAAAACTTTACTGGAAGCAGTACAGACAAAAATGGATCCAGAACAGAATGCTGGAGAGGGAATTGGTCTGGCGCCCATTGGCCATGTGGTCAGCGTGGTTTCAGCCAAGGGAATCCCAATTACGGTTCAGACAAAAGTGGGGTTTGAAGCCGGTTACAGCTGGGGAAATCTGCAGTCTTCTATTCGTCAGGCAGTGGAAGATTATCTGCTGTCCCTGAGAAAAGAATGGTATCGGACGGAACAAACGATTGTCCGAATTGCCCAGATTGAAAATCACATTATTGGAATCACAGGAGTCATTGATATCAGTGAAACCACTATCAATGGAAAGCCGGTTAATCTGATTTTAGGAACAGAAGAGGTTCCCGTGCTTAGGGAGGTGACTGATATTTGACAAGAGAAGTTACCTTGGAACAATACTTGCCAGAATATTTAAGAAGCTATAAGGAAATTATGTCTGCTTTAAAGGCAGAGAATCCTGAGTTTAATTTGTTTTGGCGCTGTGCCAATCAGGCGTTTGAAAATGCGTTTATTGATACGGCAGACGAGTATGGAATTGGCAGGCTGGAAAAGATGCTGGGACTGCTTCCTATGGATACAGACACCCTGGAAATCCGGAGAATACGGGTAAAAATCAAATGGAATAATACCATTCCCTATACACTTCGGGCATTAAAAAAGAAATTGGGAGAGATGGCAGGAGAAAGCAACTACTTGGTTGATGCGTCTGGCTTTTCGGATTATAGAATTGGAGTTGATATTATCAACCGGGATGAAGAATTGTGTCTGATGATTCTTGAAGTTTTGATTGCCTGGATTCCTGCGAATATGGTTCTGATTTACAGAAGCATTCAAAAATATTGGGGACAGCAGAAAATTTATATGGGGACGGCATTATCTCTAAAAACAAGGTATATTGCAAGACCAATGACAATGAATAAGCATATTTGGGGAATTGCCCGGATATCTTTGGGCGGAAGCCTGATTTCATACACAAAAATAACGGCCAGGCCGGAAAGGAGGAACTTATGGCAAGAATGACAGACCTTCCGGTAGGGACTTATGTGACGCAGAAAGGCTATCGGCTGATTGCTAAGCTATTGGCTTCGAAAAATCAGTTGGAATTTACCAGAGCTGCGGTGGGAACCGGGAAACTCCAAAATGGAGTGAATCCAGAAACATTGGTAAATTTGACGGCATATAAAATGGATGCGAAAATAAGTGCCTGCGGACTGGAAAAGGATCAGGCATTTGTAAATGTTCAGCTAAGCTCTGATGGTATTACAGAGGGGTTTCTGGCGACAGAGGTGGGCGTCTTTGCTCAGGATCCGGACGAGGGTGAAATTTTATATGCTTACATGGATATATCTGGAGATCCAACTTATATCTATGCAGAAGGAACATCCAGCATTTTAAAGTTTGCAGAATTTACTATGTACATGCTGGTAGGGAATTTGAAAAATGTGACAGCTGTTATATCAGCCGGCAGTTTCATTACAAGAGAACAGTTTGAGGAGACAGTCACACAGTTAAAAAATGAAATTAAAGCAAAAGGCTGCGTAAAAATTGGACCGCCAGAAATGGAGCTGAACAAAGGTGAAACATTGTTTGTGGTTGGGGCTGAGCCGCCACCTCTAATAGCAACGGATTTCCAGGGGGCTATGTATACAGATATGACATTTTCAGCATTAGCTCCCGGCAAAGGCAAAATCAAAAATTGGGGAGAAATTACCCCGGAAACTCTTGTTAAGGGCAATTTAAAGGTATCCGAACATGCAGATGTAACGGATACCTTTTTTGCACAAATAAATGAAGAAGAAAGTGAGGAACAAAGTAATGGCAAATGAAAGAGTGTTTACTTATCGCAATGTGGGAACTGAGAATGTCCCGGTATGGGAGAAGTGGTTTTCCAAAACAGTGGCTGATGCGGTGTTTATTGCTGACAGCAATGGGGATGCATCTGAAAAGACGATTGTGGATTATGTGCAGGAGAAAATCAATGATTTAATTGGCGGTGCACCGGGAACCTATGACACCTTAAAGGAGATCGCAGACTATATTGCAGGTCATAAGGATGTATCGGATGCTTTAAACGCGGCAATTGGAGAAAAGGCTGACAAGAACCACGTGCATCCGGCGGCAACTCAGGCCGAAAATGGAATGATGGCTGCGGCAGATAAGAAAAAACTGGATGGGGTAGCTTCTGGGGCGACAGCGAATGATACGAAATATAAAAACCAGACTCCTTCTACAGTAGCTGTAGGCGGGATTCCTAAGGGGTATGTTCCTCCGATTTCTGGTGTAGAGGCAATTGATATGCTGGACAAACTGCTCCATGCATACGTGGCGCCGTCTGCATCTGCGAGTTGTAAGCCTACAAACGGGGGTGTTTTTGAAATTGGAACTTCCCAGACTGTTACTGCGGTGGATGTAAATATTACTCTGGGAAGTACTGGAATTAAGAAAATCGAGGTGTTTGATGGAGAAAACAGCCTGGGAAGCAAAACGAGCGGTATTACCGGCGGAGTGAATACCGTTACGCTGACAAAGGCCTTAACAGTTACTGCAAATAAACAGCTGTCTGTAGTGGTAACTGATAATGAGAATAAGGCCATCACAGCGAAGACCGGATATTTTACTTTTGTATATCCGTACTATTATGGTGCAATTGCGGCAAATCAGAATCCTGATGAGAGCCTGATTAAGGCGGCAGCGAAATCTGTAACTTCAAAGGGAAATAAGAGCTTTACTTATAACTGTACGGACCAGAAGATGATGCTGGCATATCCGAAGACCTATGGTCCGCTGAAGAAGATTCTGGATCCGAACAACTTTGATGTTACGGATACATTTACTCAGAGTGAGGTAAGCGTTAACGGCGTGGCTTATTACGCTTATGTAAACACCCCATCTACAGTGTCCAATTTCAAGATGACCTTTAATTATTAATCTAAGAAAGAGAGGTAAGAACATATGAGTTTTGCAGATAAAAAAGGTATTTCCGTAGCAAGTGGATTTAAGCTTCAGGCGCAGGCACCTATCGATGCCAGATTTCAGGTGAAGACCATTCAGGAAAGAGATGAGCTTGTTTCTATTAAGGCAGCATATCCAGGACTTACAGTGTATGTAACAGATACAAAAACAATGTATGTCTATAATGGCAGTGGATGGGATGAAATGGCAAAAGGGGCCGGTTATACCCATCCAACAACGCCTGGATATAAACATATTCCTGCAGGCGGAGCAGCTGGGCAGATTTTGAAATGGAAGGCAGACGGGGAAGCTCAGTGGGCAGCAGAAAAATCCTATAATAAGGTAACTACTTCTGCAGATGGATTAATGTCGAAAGAAGATAAAAATAAGCTGGATGGCATTGCCGATGGCGCCAATAAGACTATTGTGGATGCAGCCTTAAACGATACGTCCATTAATCCAGTGCAGAATAAAATTGTAAAAGCAGAGCTGGACAAAAAACTGGCTGCATCTTTAAAGGGTGCGGCGAATGGTCTGGCCGAACTGGATTCTGCGGGAAAAGTTCCGGCAGCACAGTTGCCTTCCTACGTGGATGATGTACTTGAATTTGATAATAAAAGCGCCTTCCCAGAAACCGGTGAATCAGGGAAAATTTATGTAGCCAAAGACAGCAACAAGACCTATCGCTGGTCTGGCACTGCTTTCGTGGAAATTTCTGCATCTTTGGCACTGGGTGAAACTGCATCTACGGCATACCGCGGTGACCGGGGTAAGACTGCTTATGATCACAGCCAGTTACCTCATGCGCCGGCGGATGCAGAGAAGAACGTGCAGGCAGATTGGAATGTGTCTGACATCAATTCAGATGCTTTTATCAAAAATAAACCAACATCTCTTCCGGCTGATGGAGGTAATGCAGATACAGTAGAAGGCCACACAGTAAAAACGGATGTTCCAGAAAATGCAAAGTTTACGGATACTACATATTCCGCATTTAAGGGAGCATCTGCTTCTACCAAAGGCGGAGCGGGTCTGGTTCCTGTACCAGAGGCAGGAGCGCAGGATAAAATTCTTCACGGGGATGGAACCTGGCAGACAGAAAAGACCTATTCCCATCCGGATAACCATCCTGCAAGTATGATTACTCAAGATGCGGATCATCGTTTTGTGACAGATACAGAGAAAGCAAAATGGAACAAAAAGCCGGAAATCTTTTTTGGAAGCGGACTTCCGGAGACTGCACCAGCCGGTTCTGTTTGCTTCTTAATTTAGTTTATATTCCCCCGCTGGATATCTGGCGGGGGATGATGGAGGTGGTATGATGGAAGAGAAGGTAACAAGGAAGGTTCGGCATAAGAATGATGACGGGACAGTAACAGAAGCCCGTTTAGGGGCTCTGGCGGAAGATGTCTTGGAAAGTGATACCCGTATGTTTGTTACCAAAAAAGAAAAGGAAGCATTAGAGGAAATGGTAAATACCATTAAGGTAATTCCGTCCGTTTCAGAGAACTTGATATATACAGGAGGCCAGCAAAGCCCTCAGTGGAGAGACTTTGACCCTGCGCAGTTAGATATCAGCGGTCAGACATCAGGAATCAATGCTGGCACCTATACTGCAGTTTTTACACCGAAATCTGGGCGGAAATGGGCCGATGGTACAACAACCCCAAAGGATGTAGCGTGGAATATTGGGAGGGCGGAGGTAGCAATTCCAGTACAGAAGGGCAACCTTATTTATACCGGGGTTTCTCAGAATCCAGTCTGGACGGGATATGATGTTGGAAAGATGTTTTTAAGTGGCGAAACAACAGGATTGAATGCGGGTTCTTATGCAGCGACCTTTACACCAACATCGAATTATCAGTGGACGGATGGCAGTGTAACAGCCAAGACTGTATCTTGGATGATTGGAAGAGCAACTGTTTCAACGGTTCCTGTCCAAAGCGACAGCCTTACCTATACTGGCTCAGAACAGCATCCAGCGTGGAATGGATACGACGAGAAGAAATATAGCATCAGCGGCCAGACATCAGGGACAAATGCAGGAACCTATACGGCCATTTTCACGCCAACATCGAATTACCAGTGGTCAGAGGGCGACATAAACGGAAGGAATGCTCAGTGGAGTATTGGAAGAGCAACGATTCCCAAAGTTCCGAGCCAGAATGGAGTATTAAGTTATACCGGCAGCGTCCAAACGCCGAAATGGAATGATTATAATCAGAATCAGCTGACTATTGGCGGAACATGGACAGCTATTGAGGAGGGGAGTTATACAGCAACCTTTACGCCAACCGCAAACTATCAGTGGGCAGATGGCAGCATCACTGCAAGGAATGTAGTCTGGAAGATTAGTGGCAAGGTTATTTCCAATATACCTTCCCCGAAATCCAACCTTACCTATAATGGCAGTTCTCAGGTTATGACCTGGAATGATTATGATTCCTCCCAGCTTATTATTGGCGGTATCCAGTCAGCAACAGATGCGGGAACCTATACAGCCACATTTACACCTCAGAAGGGATATGTGTGGTCAGATGGTACCAGGAATGCAAGAGAGGTACAATGGACAATACAAAAGATGGAGGTAAGTGTTCCATCGCAGAGAGGAACACTTACTTACAACGGAAATACGCAGTATCCATCTTGGGATAACTACAATATGTCTCAGCTGACTATCAGCGGCAATCAGAGCGGGATTGATGCAGGGACTTACGAAGCAGTATTTGCTCCGAAATCAAACTATAAGTTTGCTGATGGAGCAGAAGCTGAAATTGTTCCTTGGAGAATTAATAAAGCTCCAGGAAGGATTTCTTGCGAACCTGACCGCCTTACATTTTCAAAAATCAATGAGACAAAACATTTAACTGTTGCGATATCTGCAAGTGGTTTGCGATATTCTGTAATTGACAATAAAGTTGCATATCAAGGAGATTATAGTAAAGATCCTGCTGGAAGATATATTATTCCAATTAAATCAAGAAATCGGGGCAACACAACTTTAGTGTTAAATGCAAACGAGGATACAAATTATACTCAAGCTACTATGGAAATACCAATTACTGTAAATGTAGCGGATCCTATTCTCGGAAATAATACTCCGGAAAAAATCCAGGAAGTCGCAAGAAGTGGACAGGCTGCGAATATCTGGAGTGTGGGAGATACAGTGCCGATTCATATTGATTTTACGATGAATACAACAAGTATTAATGGTACTTATTATGCTGTAATTATTGGGTTTGACCATAACTCTAGTGTAGAAGGTAGCAATACAATTCACTTCCAAATTGGGAAGGATGCGAGCGGTAATGACATTGCTTTTGTAGACAGTCAATATGCTGGCAATGCATTTGACGCAGCAGAATTTTATATGCATGATACCACTCTAGGAGATATGGGATGGAAAGATTGTCATATACGTAAGACTATCTGTCCTGCGTTCTTTACGGCCTTTCCGTTGGAGTGGCAAAAGGTTATTACCGATTGCACCAAGTATAGTGATAATGTCGGAGGAGAACATGACGATGTAGCAAGTGTTACTTCGACACAGGACAAAATTTGGTTGCTTTCGGAATTTGAAATATTTGGAAAATGCATTTATTCAAACAATGCAGAGCAGAATTACCAGAAGCAATATGATTACTACAAAAATGGCAACAGTCAAAAAAGGTATAAGCACAATTCAAGTAATGAAACAGCTTGTAACTGGTGGACTCGTTCTGTATATTATGGAGCACGTCATTTTTGTTCTGTACGTACAGATGGAAGTGCAACCAGTAGTAGTAGGATGCAAACATGTGGGATTGCCCCTGCATTTATAATTGCTTAATGGAGGCTTCATGAAGTATATTACTCATCACAGATTTAAAGAATTAGCTTTGTGTGGGAGAAAACTAAATCTTCCCTACGGGACAGAACTTGAGGTTGTCGGGAATTATCTTATTACATTATCCGGAGAACCTGTGTGTATTGTGACTTCGGAGAATGCCAGAAAGCATTTTGCAAGGAACGATGATGGGAGAGGCTTGGAGCGGGGGGCTTTAACCTATGTAATTGCCTACGGAAGCCGAAATACGGATTCTGGTTATCGGTTTACAGAAAAAGAAATAGAATTATTGCAGCAGGACTGGGCGCGTTTTCTTCGGAAAAATGTGCCTGTTATTTTGTTCAATGAGGATTTCTTTTCTGCTCCGGTAGATGAATTGCAGGAGCTGGCCGATGTGCTAAAAATAAAAATCAGGAGGTGACGCACATGTATGCAATATTGAGTAATGGAGCTCTGGTGTCTTTGTGTGAAAAACCAAGATATGTAAAAAAACATAAAAGGACTGGTGCTTATGTGGAAGCAGAGGAAGCAGATGCCGTTGCTGTGGCAGTATCCGGAATGCTGTATAACATCCATGGGCAGGAGTTGATTAAGGACGCTCCACAGGCTATTGTTGTGGAGCGAGAAGCTTCTGAGTACATCTTTCAAAACAAAGCACACATTGAAGAAAATGCGGAGAGCGCCAATTCTGCCATAATCACTATGGAAGATGCATTGTGTGAGATGGATATGATTTCTCAGGAGCGAATGACAGCCATGGAGGATGCGCTGTGTGAACTGGATATGGCTATGAGTGCTGCGAAATAGGAGGTGGGAAAATTATGAATGAGATTTGGGCAAACAGACTGACAGCAGGAACAAAGGTCTGGGCCAACGTACCGGACTCCCGGAAGGGGGCAGTTAAGAAAGTACTGGCAGGAAGAGTAGCCGGAGGCATTCTTACTGCTGACCAGTATAAAGAAATAACAGGGGAGGTGTATGCGGCATGAAAGGCAGCATTCATAGAGCAGGAGCAGCAGTGATGATTTTGCTCCTGTTTTTATTCTGCCCCGTGAAAGTAATGGGAGCAGAATTATCAGATGTTTCTGTGGCTGGCATAGACGTGTTGACTGAAGAACAGCTTTCTCAGGTGCAGGATGCGATAGAGAGAATTCCAGATCATGTGATTCGTCTGTTCCAGGAAAGGGGAGGGAAGCTTATTTTTCAGAAAGGCCCCATTATGCTGGATGGAAATGGGGAGGTTTTGGGAGCATATTGGCCGTCAAGTCACAAGATCATGATTAGGACTGCTCCGGAGATTTATGAAGGAACAAAAGGGTCTATAAAAAAGACAATTTTTCATGAATATGGCCATTTTATTTATCAGAATTCAGTTGATGGATTATGCGCAGAATCCCGGAAAATTCTGGAAAACACCTATCATTATTATAAGAAATACGATCCCTTATGTTCGGATCCGAACGAAACTTTTGCATGTGTGTATTCTTGGTATTACGGAGGTATGGCAGAGATAAGCACAGATATGCAGATGGTAATCAAGGAGGCAGAAAGCCTGTGTATCAGCGACAGGGAGGTGGTGATGTGACAGAATATGAGGTAGCCGTAATTGTGGTTTCCATGCTCACAACCGCGATTGCAATCGGAGCGCCAGTAATAAAGCTGAATACGGCTATCACGAAATTGATTGTGCGTCTGGACAGTTTAGGCGAAGATTTGGATGATTTAGAACATCACAATCATGAGGCGCATCGGCGTTTGTGGGCAAAGGCAGAAGAGCAGGATAGGAAACTTGATGATCATGAAACTCGCTTAAAGCTGATAGAAAGGATGGACGACCATGTTTAAAAATTGTGTATTAAAGCCTAGTGTGAACACAGTAAAGTGGTTGAAAGCGGCAGTTGTTCGCGCGATTAAAACGATGGCACAGACTGCAATTGCTACCATCGGAACGGCTGCTGTGATGGGAGATGTCAACTGGCAGATGGTAGGCAGCGCAACTGTACTGTCCGGTATCCTGTCTGTAGCGACATCCATCGCAGGCATCCCAGAGGCTGCAGCTCAGTAAGGAGGTGATCCGGATCTCCCGCGCCCGGCCGGGTGATGCCGGGTATTTTTTTGATAAGAAAGGAATTGAACTATGAAATTTTCAGAAGCTTTTGAAAAAATGAAATCCGGCGCAAAGGTTAAGTTGCCGTCATGGGGCGGATATTGGTGTTGGGACGCAGAAAAAGAAACCATTATGATGCATTGCCGCCCGCAGGATGCAGACAAGCCCGGTGATGTGCTTGATATTAGGGAAACGCAGAGGGTTGAATATACTCTGAAGAATATCCTGTCTGACGAATGGATCTTTGCAACAGAGGAAAACACTCCTGTGTTGGGTGGTGTGGCTGCCTTCGATTTTGGAACAGCCATTAAAATGATGAAGCGAGGCATGAGGGTTAAGCGGCAGGGATGGAACGGAAAAAATCAATATATTGAATTGGCATCCAATATCAGCTACAAGAATGCGGCAGGAGATGTTGTAAATTGTGAGCATGATGCTATTGGAAATAAAGCCATTTCGTTTGTTGGTACAAGCGGCATACAGATGGGATGGCTTGCCAGTCAGGCGGATATGCTGGCAGAAGATTGGGTGTTCGCAGAGTAAATAATTTTGCGACGTCGCAACAGCCCCGGAGGAATCTGGGGCTTTTTTAATTGGAGGAAACTATGGAAATTAATAAACAATATTTGACAATAAACAATTATAGCAGGCCGGGAAATCGTCGCAGCAAAACTACGGCTGTGGCCTGTCATTATATTGGAAATCCCGGAACGTCAGCTCAGGCAAACAGAAATTATTTTGAAAATCTGAAGGATACTCACACAACCAAGGCCAGTGCTCACTATATTATCGGGCTGAAAGGCGAGATTATCCAGATGATTCCAGAGGAGGAAATCAGCTGGTGTACAAATCAGGCAAATAGCTACACGATTAGCATAGAGGCTTGTCATCCAGATGAGAGCGGTCGTTTTACAGATGTCACTTATCAATCCTATGTGGAGCTGTGCGCCGATATTTGCAGGCGTTGGGAGCTGGATCCACAGCATGGCGGATTAATCCGGCACTATGATGTGACTGGGAAAATTTGTCCCAAGTGGTTCGTAGATCATCCTGATGCCTGGGAGCAGTTTAAGGACGACGTTGCAAGCGCTATGCGGTCAAAATCCGGCTGGCAGCAGGAAAATGGCGGCTGGCGGTACTATCTGGATAGCCAGAACTGTGTTACCAATGACTGGTACGAGGATGAGGGGCGCTGGTACTGGTTTGACGGGGCCGGCATGATGGTGAAAAATGTCTGGTATCAGTATCATGGTAGTTGGTACTACCTGGGAGCTGATGGAGCCATGGTGAAGGGGCAGCAGACCATTGACGGCAGGTGGTATGTGATGGACGATGAAGGTCGGATGCTGACTGAGCCGGTTACATTGACGCCGGATGCAGATGGGGCGCTGCGGTGGCCGGGGCTGGAGAAATAACTAAGATGGTATATTTTAAGCAATATTAATATGTGTTATACAAAGAAAAAGCCACCTACTCGGCGGTGGGTGGCTTATTGTTAGATAGATCGATATTATATGTTTTCATGGCCTGTTGAAATTCTTCCGAATTTTCTAATAATTGGCGTGCATAATTATATAGGTTTTCTTTTCCTGTATCATCAAGGGCTTGATAACATAGAGTTATCATATCAAGTCGCATTTGATTTAACTCTGCTACAGCCGTTTGGTATTCATTAATAGTAGGGCCTATATAGGAGTTCATAACGATATCATCCATAACCTCGCCATAAGTTTCAATTTCTTCTGGATGTTTACCAGACACAAAACGGTCAGTAGCTTTACTTATGATGGGAGAATTTATATCAATTAAGTTTGCGACAGGTATTTTTAGAGCGTTTGCAATTTCTTTTATGGTTTCAAGTTTGGGTTGGCGTGTTCCCTTTTCATAACGCATGATGGTGACTCCTGAAACACCTATAAGTTTCCCTAAATCTTCCTGACTAAGATTTTTCTTTTGTCGTTGTAATTTTAGGTTTTCCGAAAAGTCTGACATAAGAGCTACCCTCCTTTGCATTTATAATACCATATGGGAAGTAAAAAAGAAATAAAAATATAAAATAATATTGACTAACAACCAAAATGGTAGTATTATAACCGATATACAAAACCGAAATGGTTGGAAAGGAGGGGCTATGAAGCTTTTATCAGTAAAAATTGATGATGATTTACATAAGCAGTTAAGAATATATGCATTAAATCATGATCGAACAGTAACAGATATCGTAGTTGAGCTTGTAAAAAAGGAACTTGAAACAAAAAAAGAGCAGTCACGTTGAAACTTTGGCGAGTACGCGTGATTGCTCAAGAATGGGATATAGGTGAACCTACATCTATCTGTAGTGTAACCTATTTCCTTAAAATTGTCAAATTTGAAAGGAGAAAGATATGCAGAAACAGATTGAACAGACATTAGACAGCAGAGAAGTGGCGGAGATGGTGGAGAAAAAGCACTACAATTTGATTCGTGATATTAAGGGATATGTAGAAGAACTCAACGAACTCAAAATTGAGGTCGTTGAATTCTTCAGAGAAAACACGTACAAAGATGGAAAAGGAGAAAAACGTCCCTGTTATGACATTACCAAGAAAGGCTGTGAGTTTATCGCCCACAAGCTGACCGGAATCAAAGGGACAGAGTTTACCGCGCGCTATATTAACCGTTTCCACGATATGGAGGAAACCATTCAGAAAGGCATCACCCAGAAACCGGACAAGTCCAAGAAAGAGAAACTCCCTTCCGTTAATATGATGGTAAAGAATATCCGTGAAGCCCTTCACGATGCCGGAGTGGATTCTAAATACATAGCTGCTGAGGTGGTGCGGATTTATTCCGATTCTGGTTATCCTGTCAATGTCCCGCTGATTCCTGATGTTCCGAAACTCTGGGACTGTACCAGTATCGCAAAGGAACTTGGTATTTACTCAGAATCCGGCAGACCACACGATAAAGCAGTGAGCGCCATTATGCAGAAGCTTGATCTTTTTACAGATGAAATTGTAAGGACGGCCTACAGCAGAAATGGACATGACGGTGTAACAGTTCAGTATAAGGATAGTGTTCTTGAAAAGGTAAAGGAATGGCTGGAAGAGAATGGCTATCCTTCATTGATAGAGTTCCGGCTTGCAAATGGCAGTGTCAATAAGTGCCGGGTTTGTTATCAGGAGGTGGCGTAAGATGGATATTCAGAAAGAAATCAGAATAAGTGAGAAAACTTTTCCAGTATTCTTTGCGGGTACAGAAATGGGAGAACTTTATAAGGCAATGGTAAAACGCTGGAAGATGCAGGGGATAAATGCGTTTGATGCCTCTTTATTCTACTCATTGGGCCGTGTTCACGGAATTAGGGAGGAACGGGACAGACGGAAAAAGAAAACAGCATAATGACACTCAGAGCGTCCTTCTTCGGAGGGGCGTTCTTTCTGTTCTGGGGCTGGTGGAGTAGTGACAAGAGCGGCAGTCTTTGGATGGCTGCCGCATAGCTGTTTTCGTGTTGCATTTCGTGTTGCATAGTGCGGAAAAATGAGTGCAAATACGGAAAAATCACACTGAATATGAATCTCATTTATCCTTATAAAATAAGGCTTTTAAAGAAAATCCGTGTAAATGCGATATTTATATTTATGTTATTTTTAGGGTTCGAATCCCTCCGTCTCCGCTGGAAAGCCCTTGAGAAATCAAGGGCTTTTGTTCTTTGTGTTGTATATTTTTCAGGTATATTCAGTTTGTTTATGGCAGAGGTGTTTAAGTGCCTCGTCCGTGAAATGAGGTATGTGAAATATTATTTTGGCACAAGCTTTTCATACCTGAAAAGAGAGTTTGGAAACTGTTAAAAGTCAAAAACGGAAAATAAAATTAGTTGATCGCATTTTTTCCCTGTGCTATACTGTGTCCATCGAAAAAATCATTTTTCCGGTTACGAATGCAATTGAGGAGGAAATAATTATGAGTATCAGAATTGGAATTTTAGGTTACGGAAATCTGGGAAAGGGTGTGGAGAGTGCGATTGCGCAGAATCCGGATATGGAGCTGGCTGCAGTATTTACCCGCCGGAATCCAGAACAGGTTACAGTGAGAACAAAAGGCGTTCAGGTGCTTTCTGCGGATGAACTGGATCATATGCAGGGCGATATTGACGTGTTGATTCTTTGTGGAGGAAGTGCAACCGATCTTCCGGAGCAGACTCCCAAATATGCGGCAATGTACAATGTGGTTGACAGCTTTGATACTCATGCAAGGATTCCGGAGCATTTTGCAGCAGTGGACAAGGCTGCAAGGGAGGCTGGAAGGACAGCTTTGATTTCCTGTGGCTGGGATCCGGGGATGTTTTCTTTAAATCGTCTGTATGCATCCTGCGTGCTGCCGGAGGGTCAGGATTATACCTTCTGGGGAAGAGGCGTGAGCCAGGGCCATTCTGACGCTGTGCGCCGTATTGACGGGGTAAAGGACTGCAGACAGTATACAGTTCCTGTTCCTGAGTCTTTAGAGGCAGTTCGCAGCGGCTCCAATCCCCAGCTGACAACACGCCAGAAGCATACGAGAGAGTGTTTTGTTGTGGCTGAGGAAGGCGCAGACAAGGCAAGGATTGAACAGGAAATCAAGACCATGCCTAACTATTTTGCAGATTACGATACCACAGTTCATTTTATTACAGAAGAGGAAATGAAGCGTGACCACAGTGGTCTGCCTCATGGCGGCTGTGTGATCCGCACTGGTGTAACAGGCATGGAAAAGGAACACGGTCATGTGATTGAGTACAGCCTGAAGCTGGATTCCAATCCAGAGTTTACCGGCTCTGTGATTACTGCCTACGCCCGCGCTGTGTGCAGAATGAACCAGGAAGGGATGAATGGATGCAAGACAGTATTTGATATTGCTCCGGCTTATCTGTCTTCAAAGAGCGGAGAAGAGCTGCGGGCTCATTTACTGTAGAATTTGAAGGAAAGCGGCGTTTTTCTGCGGAGAGAATTCTCCCTGTGGAAAAGCGCTGCTTTCTTTTATTTCGGAGGAAGGCTCTGTGAAATAAAAATGCTTTGCGGGGATGGGCCTGCGCGCTCTAACTCAGAAAAGTCTGATGACGCGGGCGTGCTTTGCAGAGAATGTGCCATGTTGCGAAATATGGTGAGAAAAAGGATTTTCAGACGCGGGCGTGCTTTGGAAAGAAAATATGTTATTAGAAGCAGGATGCGGTGAATGGAGATTTTGCTTTGCGGGGCGAGGGAGAAAGATGCAAAGACAAATACTCTTGAAATGGAAGTATGCTGGCAGGAATGTGACTTGTGGTGTAATACGCAGAGAGGCAAACACAGATGATTAAAAGAGGGAATAATGGCGAGGAGTATTTTTATAATTATGAAAGTATTTTTCTGTGAAATAATATGGAAACTGCTGCACAGGGATTGTGCAGAAATCGCCGATTGTCTCTGAAAATGCAAAATCTGGGCAGTGAATTGTGCAGAAATCGCCGATTGCCTCTAAAAATGCAAAATTTAAGTAATGAATTTGCAGGTATTTAGCCGGAATAACTACGCTTTTTCCAAAATAAAGTGCTGGAAGGAAATCTTGCTTTAGTGCTTGACAGAATCTGGGAAAATCGTCACAATAGAAGCAGCAGATGAGGAGGTTGGAAGAATGATCAAACTGGTAGTATCAGATATAGATGGAACTTTGCTGGAGGATGGCGGACATGAGCTGAATCCGGAGCTTTTTGATGTGATTTTAAAGCTTCGTGCAGCAGGGATGCAGTTTGCAGCAGCCAGCGGGCGGCAGTGGGCCAGTATCGAAGCTGTATTTGAGCCCATCAAAGAAAAAATATTTTATCTGTCGGATAATGGAGCTTATGTTGGAATGTGCGGCCGAAATCTGTTTTTAAATCCTATTGATCGGGATTTGATTCATGAAATGATTCGGGATATCCGTGCTGCCGGTTTGACTGTTTTGCTGAGTGGTCCGGATCAGGCATATATGGATGAGGATAATCCGGAATTTTACCGGTGGCTGACGGAAGGATATCGTTTCCAGGTAAAGCAGGTAAGGGATTTGATGCAGGTAGAGGATCAGTTTATTAAAATCTCTGCCTACAAAAAGCATGATGTAGAGCCTGCCACAAAAGAACTGCGGAAAAAATATGGAAGCCGGCTGAAAATTACCATTTCTGGAGATATGTGGATGGACTGCATGGCCTCCGGTGTTAATAAGGGAGAGGCAGTAAAGCTTTTGCAGGAAAGCCTTGGGATTCTTCCAGAGGAGACAATAGCCTTTGGAGATCAGCTGAATGATATGGAGATGTTAAAGCAGGCTTATTACAGCTTTGCTATTGGAAATGCCAGACCAGAGGTAAAGGCCGCAGCCCGGTTTCAGGCTGATACTAATGTAAAGGATGGCGTACTGAAGATTTTAAAGCTTTTACTCTAAGGCAGGAATGCAGGCGGGAAGGACGGGAAACAAAAAGACTGAGAAAGCAGACAGCGAAAGCCCGAATATGGGAAAGTCGGAAGGCAGTCTAAGAAAGCCAGAGGAGACAGAAGGGCAGCCTGGGAAAGGT